>Ga0157364_1002832_pt1 | contig 16519 bp, 16 predicted proteins | sample AttsexASBM2_FD_111476 | JGI IMG/M metagenome (GOLD analysis project Ga0157364, IMG submission 111476) | Fungus gardens microbial communities from leaf cutter ant in Ribeirão Preto, State of São Paulo, Brazil - Atta sexdens ASBM2 | ecosystem: Host-associated > Fungi > Mycelium > Unclassified ...
TATATTATACAAGAAAAAAATATCTAAAGTAATAAATATATAAGAAAAATATTTATATTATAATTTAGAACTAATTAAGTATTAAGTTTTTGTGTTATTTCAGGCATGTAGCGCACTGAAATTAAAGTTAAATTAACTGGAGTTTAAATTTCGATAATTTAATCTTAATTGAAATTTAATTTTTAAATATATCTTGGTAGGATGTATTAAAAGCACATAGTGCTAAATTATGATATAAGCATTATCATTATTGTTATTATTTTTAATGGGCATTCTAACTTTTTTAAAAGTTAGCATAAAACCGATTTATGTTGTTAACATAATTAGAGCAATCAAAATTAAAGCAATAAATTAGTACATAGAGAGCACTAAATTGTCTATACATCTTATGATTGTGTTCTCCTGATTGTGCTTGTGTTAGCATGCTAGCTTAATAGCACAATCAAATCTCTGTACGCAGAATTTAGTGCTCTTTATATGTTAACGTATTGCACTAAGGATCGTAATCACTAGGATTTCATCCTAATACGTTTTCGTTTCTTCTACTGATTTGATTCTATTTAAATCAATGTCTATATGTTGTGAATCTCATTTAGATGATTTTTTGTAACGATATCTTTTACAACTGTTAAAAATTGTGCAAATCATCAACGTAATCGTGCATGAAACATCACAATTATCCCGATATTTACCCGTCACAATTACTTCGTACATTGAAGACAGTAGGGTAATTATGATGTTTAATTAAAAAGTATTATACACTATTAATTATGCTGTATCCTTGACACAAAACATTAATTTAAGTAATCATAGTAATTCATAGTAATTAGTAATTTTAAAACAATGAATATTTAAAACGACATAATCTGGAACAAATTGATATTGAATTGATATTTGCAAACTTTAGTAATCTAACCTTTTTATAATACTTTACTCATTTGATAATTATTATAACATAAAATTTTTGTATTTCGAGCTTGTATCAATTTAAAGTCAAATTATCTTCGAACATGGAATAATATAAAATATAAAGTCTTTTTAAATTTTAATACATACAAAATTAGGCATTGTCACAATTATTTCAGTTGAGCCTATTATAAAAAATAAGAAACTGTGATTTTCTCTAAATAGAAATTTAGATATTGAGCTTAAATTTAACTAAATTAAATATCTTTTATTTATGTCCCGATGTATTTAAATACGCTTGACGTTAGTCAGACCAAGATCGCGCTTTCAAAGCAACTATGTAATACAGACGAAGGCATAAGAAATACCGCGTAAAAATAAACGCTTAATTTGGATGGCAGATAATAGTTTATAGTGGCAAATTTTTATATCAATCATACAAAAATGGTTGAAATTATTAAAAATATGTAAGATTATTAAAATGCACATATCTTAACACAAAGATCTATGAATTTCACACACCCAGAAATCATGCAAAAAATACACCAACACTAGCACATTCTGAATTTTGGAAATTGTGTTATCACGTATATTGATTTGTTCTATTTTTATTATTCTGATTTTTGAAACTTCGACTGAAATATATTAAATCATCGTGATTGCACCACGATTGTTGTTATGTCAATTGTGAAAAACTACGACGAAACGTAGCTAAACACCCGCCACTTTTATCCCTGGGTCATTCGCCCCCTTACGCCCGTCCCCACCGATTTTACTGGGCGGCACAGGACGGAAAATACACGCAAAGGCTCCTGTGAGCGTCTAAGGTGATCACTTCCACGTTTACTCACGTACCATCGGCCTAATTCGGATATGTAATTTTCGATTTTGTCGCAGACCCCATTCCTGGCCTGCATCGCCGAATTTTGAGCGCCGTGACGATCGCCCGCCGATCCTCCCATGCCATGGTGCATTTTCACCCTGAAGGCGGCTGAAGGCTCTTCGCCGGTGAGTGAGTACTAATCCGATGCGCTTGCGCGACCTCCTTCCGCCGTTAGTGCGGAGGGACACGCTGTTACTCTTGTTGTTCCTCTCTCATTTTCCCAGGGGTGCGTGTCGCGACGGGAAATGCGAGATTTTACTATGCAGGGATAGACATCGATACGACACGGCGTCATAACGTCTTGCGGAATTTCGCTAGTGCTTCATCGATCTCAAAACTGATTAAGAGGAACGAAGTCTTTTTTGTTAAAATTCTCTTTCCGATATTATTTCAATGAAAATAAAAAAGAATTTTTTAATAATTTTTAAAATTTGAAATATATATATATATATATATATAGGGGTTTAAACAATTTTTTCCATACATAATCAGTCTAAGTAAATTAAATAAGAACGTAATGATATTAATAATTTATAGATTCTTATATATTTGTAAATTTGTAATTTTAAAGTTACTCTATGAAGATAAAGCTAATACTTAAGTTTTAAATTAAATTTGAAAAAAATATATAACTGATGTGCATAAGGTTAAAGAGAGATTCTAATATAACGAAATAAAGAATTATGTCTTTATTTATTACCAGATAGTCCTGCTGTAGAATTTTATTTACAATATATTGACATTCTCAGATATATCGTGAGCCCAGTCATATATAATGTCCAAAAAGTTCCCACTTTCATATAAGTCAGAAAAAGATTTGCACATTACATAAACTTTAAACATCTTTAATTTAATTACTTATTCTATCATTATATATCTCAAACTTGTTATCGCTTTTCGTATTTTATGCGATGTAATAAAATTATACAGTATAGATCATCCGACGTATGAAAAGAAGGCAATATTGTAACTATGAATATGTAAATTTGTGCAGTCAGTTCCACCGTTTCCAACGATTTAACAATAACGTACCGCCGATCGAAGGAAATCGAGCTTTTGTCAATGATTTTGCTATCTAGTATTAGAAATATAATCTAAAAGAGAAAATTGCTGGTTTTAATGATACAGTTTATGTCATTTTTTACAAAGTTGGAAAAATATGTTCAATTTAATTCCCCCGATGCGGTATCAGACACGAATTTCTCTATAATCCTCATTACACGCAGTACGCAATGCATTACATTCACACGTCAGAAAGTCTATTAGTTAGCCGGAATAAATTATCAAGTGGAAAACGGAGGCATAGTTTACAAGATAAACATTCTTTCTTTGTTGTTATGAGGTAAGATGTAGAACTTTCGAAATTTGATTTTAAATGAGTGCTAATCACGCACTCTCGATGAGCAAAAATTTATGCTAAATTATCGAAGACACTGTTCGATGAGGAGAGTCCTCTTCATCAAGTAAGATCGATCGTTTCTACTAAGATCTTGGTCACCTTAATTAGAGTCAGGATTAATTTTATTTTTTCTTGGCCTCTTCTTCTACTGTCTCGTTCTGCTTGCGGAAGCAGTCGCCCACCGGGAAGAAGTCCCAACACCTTTGTTGATACATATTCCACACGTAAGTCTCCTGACCAGTGTATTCGGTGTCTGGTTTGTTAATCAAGTGCATAAGGAAGAACCTATTATGGTTTAAAATTATATAGAAATTGATATAATAAAAAGTTTTTTCTGATATCTCATTGTAAAATTAAAAGCATAAAATATTTATAAATATTTACATGTAATTTGCTAAATTATGCTCTTGTTGTACATGAGTATCAAACCCATGCGGTACTGCGTCGAAATATTCCTTTCCTAAACCGCAAATGAAGCAGTTACTCTCCATATTTGTCTTTACATTATCGAGTTGGTCTCGAAGTTCGCCGAACGCATCGATGATCAAACCTAAGGATCAATCGCGATGTAATATTGTTTTTTTTTTTTCTATTGCAATCGAAGATCAATCGATTATACTCACCCTGAATGATAGCCAACAGAATGACGATCACGAAGAAGAAGAACGTGATGTCGAACATTATACGATAAACCTCGTAATCGTCACCGTCAGGTTCACCAATTTCATCGCCTATACCACCGCCGGCTCTTACGCCTTTGTACAAATGGAAAATGAAACACTGAAAGTAAATAAAGAAGTGTATCAACAGTTTCAAATTAAAATAACGCAAAGTTTATAGATGAAATACATTCTAATTAAAAAAAGATTTTTTTTTATGTATTTCTGTATAACATACTGTTAGCATATGATGACATTTTTTGTCTGTTTCATCGTCTTCCTCCTGTATATAGAACTTTCTGAAGAAATTGAAGGCTATCACAGTGTAAATGTATACTACGATCGTCAGTAGCATCACTGTTAAGACCAACTGCTTGCCGTTATGTGTTACCGATTGTAAGATTGTTCGTAAAGTTTTGAAACCGACCGCGACGTCTAATAGATGAGCGGCGAAGAAGAAATTGTTGTAGTTGCCGAGGATTGAAAATGTAAAGTACCACAAACTGTACAAAAAAGCCTAGAAATCAAATATGCACATATAAGTATTTAATTTAAATAATTTACATATAAAATACATGAATTAATCTCGCTGAAAATTTACTTGAAAGAACTTACGTTATCGGTGATCGTGACTCCGGCCTTCCATATTTGATATCTCCAGTCGATATTTACAATGCTATAAAAAATTATTTTTTACATTAAAGAATCTCACGGAAAGACTTGAGACATAATATCTACTTACAAATGTATTAAGCCAGATCCTTCTTCTTCCTGCTGGCTGAAAGAAGTCTTTTCCATTCCGAGCAAATTGCTGATGTAATCGAAATCGTACGTCTCGCTGTATTTTTGTCGGACTTTCTTCTTTACAAATTTGTCCCAATAATTAACGGGGAAAGTCTTCGCTGATATTACCATTTTATCCCAGTGCGCTTTAATGTCATCTTCTTCTGGTGTTTCGGCTATGTATAATCCATCGAATTCTACTCGTCGTGCAATTTCCTTCTCTCGTTTAAATATAGCCAATGGTACCTGAAAAAATATAAATATTTTGTAATTTTATTTTTTAAATTACGATAATTATATGAATACATATCATTGAATTTATTAAAATATTTTGTCAATAGAAAACATTATAGAAAAAAAATGTTCAAGATTTATTGTGTAGTTATTGTTATTATAGTTATTGTTATTATTATTATTATTGTTATTATAGTTTCAAATACCTTTAAATGATAATATGCGACGAGCATAGCGAGTGAAACGATTGAATGAAGAGCAGCCAGTAATCTCATGACGTGAGCCATATAATAATAATCCTCAGACACTTCTACAAATTCCTGAACCTCTTCGTCTTCCTCTTCTGAACCGTTTTCACCACTACCGCTGCCTATTTCCATGCCACTACCTGCCAAACCCGATGTCCCCTCGCCTGATATTTCCGTTAACAAATCCGCTATTTGTCCACTACCTTCTTCGTCCGAGTCATCAGCCAAAGATGAAACCTAGATTTAAAATTAATGTACATGAAAAACCGATATACATGCAAAACTTGAATTTATAGAGAATCTTAGATTTTTATACTTAATTTATTGTGTCTGCACAGAAAAAGATCATAATAGAAAATGTTGATAAACCTTATAGAATAGTAGCATAAAGTTGATACAAAAGGCGAGAACTAGCGCGACGTATTTCAGATTGTAGAAATTCCTGGCCAAAAAGGATACTATACGATGACTGTATTCGGACAGATCGATACTCGATCCTGTGGAAGGTTCGACTGAAATTTCTTGCTTTGCTTCGGCTTCAACTGCTGCCATGGCTGCTTGTTGTGCCGCCGCTGCTTCTGCCGCTGCGGCAGCTTGCGCTCTGGCTTGTTCTCCGCTAAACAAATATTGTAACAAAGCATTTAATTCACAAAAAAAATTTACAAACAATTTATTAATTAATTATTATTTAAATTATTATTTAAATTATTATTATTGAATTAATACAGTACAGTAAAATGAAAATATTCTATTTTAAAAAAGGAAGGTAAAATAATAGTAATATATAATTTATGCTAAAATAGAACTATTACACATATATAATAATAATGATAATAATATAAACGATTGTTATAAATAAGGAAAGTATGCATTTTTCAATTTGTTTTAAGCAGTTATGATTTTTTCAGGTTGAGATATCGTAATTTAAAGATATATTGATATCTGCTGCAAGGATGCTAATCGTTTCGGAGTGAAATTAATTATATTTTTGTAATTAACTGATGATATCTCACGATCTGATTATCTTAGGTACATGATTCTGCGGTCATTAGAAGCGCTAAAATTTCAGCTTTCCAACGCGACCAAGATCATCTCGCTACGATTTTTCTATGCGAAAATATTGTCGATTATATCGACCTGTGATCTTAATAGGTGAGACCGCTGACATGAGCTTCACTCATGCGTTCGCATTGCGAAACACGTGTCAAACGATTACTATTGGTCAGCTGATCAGCTGACCGTAGTATAGTAACGTAGTAGCATAAGCGTCACATGCACGTGACACACAAGCGCACGCCGCACTTATTCAACAATTCGTACGCGCCCGCCGAATTTTCGGAGCGCTATAACTCAATAGAAAATTGTCGTAGCGACATGCGGCAAACGCGTATTTTCTTCGTTTCACGAGAATCTGCAGATACGTAAAACTTTGGCCCAATGTCAACAACATCATGATTGTCAAAATCTGGACATCAGACGTCTTAAAAATATTTTGAGACATCTTATATTCTGATTTTAGATGTGCGTACTATCTAGGCATTCCTTTTTAATTTGTATTAAAGTTTTCCATTTTGCAGCACATTTTGTACCATGACACATAAACTTAAATTTAATAACGTTAAAAATAAAATCGTTAAAAATAAAATTATAAAATAACTTAACTATAATTTTATAGATTATTTAATTATTTTTCATTATAATAGACTAATATATTTATACTAACCCAAGTAAATCAGCTAAAGTAACAGGCGGCTCGCTTTCTCCTCCTTCAGCTCTCGCTCCATCCTCGCCAGTACCCTCTTCGGGTGTACTCTCACCTGTTTCTTCGATACTGGATTGCGGTGTAGAAGTAGTCGATTCGTGCGGCGCTAATTTTATTTGCCCTCCTTCTTCTTTCGTTATATCCATTCCAAAGGCTTGCACCTATATATGCGAATTTGTTAAATAATATTTCTTAGTGTTGTATTAACATAATTTATTGAGAAAGTTTTACTTGTAAATTCGATTCATCCGGCGTCGGTGGTAAAGCAGGTAAATGTCTCGATGGTTTCTCTTCCTCCTCCTTGACTACAACAGGCTCCTCCACATGCGGTCCTCTCATTAATGTCAATAGAAGTCTCATGAAATACTTGATCACACAGCCAACACCGAAGCCAGAATAATAGAAGGCGTAGAAAATCATCTTGAAGAAACCAATGAAGAGCTCGGGTATCGTCATCTGTTGCATTTCAGCAATCTTGTTCTTAATATTGGTAGGCGAGAACATATAAAAGAAGAAGTAAACGCCATCTTTGATGGCTTGTATACCACGCCTGATTGGATCTTTATTTCTTTCTTCATCATCCTCGGTCATATACGTATACGACGATTCCCTCGCTTTGCCGATTCCGCCGCTTTCCTCTACGGTCATCAACGCACTCGCGTGTTGCATTTCAAAAATAGCATCTTCGCAAAAGTTGATGAAGGTTTCGAGTTTCTCTTTCTCACCAGCCTCAACTACCGTGTTATAGAAGTAGGTCTTTTTCGATTCCTTAATTTGCGGCTTCTCCCACTGTTCGATGTTCGACTCTTTGATCTCGAAGTACACACGCTCAATTTTCTTGTTACCTCCGAGGATCTCGATTCTGCCTAAGAATGGCTCGAAGTAATTTAGAACAGAGCCAGCTGTCTCAAGGAACCTGGCTAATCTCGGTTCGTTAGGCATATGTTCGGACAAATTGGTGAGTAATACAGCCAGATTGAAACCGATTTCCTTCGACGGCTCATGGAAACGATCCATGAAAGCAACATAATCGATCTTGCCGTCGTGATTCGTCTCGCAACAGGCCAGGAGAAATTCAATTTCCTCGCTGAAAACATTTGAAAAATAAATAAATTTAGATTTCTTTAAATCTTAAATTTTAGATGTAAAGTAATTTAATTCGAAAAATATTAGATGATAGGTAATTTTGCAAGCGTAATACCTGGTATAACTCTTCTGTTGCTCCATCTTCTCTTTGAAATCTTTAGGGTACACCCAACCGTCATTGTTAAGATCGACTTCTAAGAAACTCGGCGATGATACAAGATCCTTTAGTTTCAAGAACATGTCAAAGTACTTTAAAATCAGTTCTACATTACTAGCCGATTCGACCAAAGTGTCTACCATCTGTTTTCCAATTGTCCCGTTCACGACATTACCTTTAAATTACATGAATATTGATTACTTTATTCATTTTCTTAATAAAATTGAAAAGAAATATATACCTTCAAGCATGGAAAGCATCATGGTAATCATGTCTTTCTGCAAGTTAAGCAATTCTTTCAGAAGATCCACCTGACTGGAGTGCTTCGATAGTTTGTCTTGCATATGCGAGAATAAAAAAAGAAAACCTCCGACTGCGTCCCACAATCTTGAATGCGCTAAAGCTTGTTGATTCTGTGCGCATGGACCTTGAATAACCTCAGTGAGAGTATTAAAAACTTGACTAGCAACTCCAATAGCTTTGAAAAAATTTGCTTTGCCGGCAGGATCGATGAGTTCCTTGCTCGAGTAATGCCAGTAAAAGTCCATGATCGATTCCTGCAATCGCAGTAGGTAATCGACGGTGCAAATGACCACATTCACCGTCGTTGTATTACCAGCCTGTGTCCTAAGATAGTTCTGCCAATCTATTGAACATAGAATAAACGTCATTTGATCGAATTACTTTCAATAGTGATAATGTTCCGTTGAACACAATTAGTTACATTACATCAATATTATAATTTCCTGAACAATATAATTGTTATATGTACAATATGTATTAATTACATTTATGTTGTTGAATAAGAAATTATATTATTGATGTAATGTTATTGTTAATTGATGTTCAGCGGAGTAATACTTGCCGAGATTGTGACCCTCGCAGGTGAGTTGGATAAAGCGGAATAAGGCGCAAGTGAATTCGGCGTCGTGCATATTCTTCTCACCAGCTGCACCCTCGGAACCAACACCGAGACCCTCAGCTTTCGTATTCCTTTCGAAAGCGTCCAGATCCAGCACGCTGCAAGAGTTCATTAAACCTGCAATGGACGTGAAGAAACCGACGTCCTTTTTCTCCTTCAGATGATTCAGCATTCCTCGCTGAATTTCGATATTACCGCCACGCAGGATCGAAATTCCAAGCTCTAAAGTCTTCATCACCATCTCGCTGGGAATGCCCTTACACGCTGATATATGCAGAAGGACCATTTCGGCGACACCGCGATTTGCTAGACGAGCTTGGTGGAACAAGAGTTTTTGTTTCTCCATTTCTTGCTCCTATAATTACAGAACATATGATAAAATGTTATATAAAAATAAAATCACTTTCATGTACATAAATTTGATAAATATACATACATATTATACATTACTTTTAACCAAGCATAATAATTTATAATAAAAAATATAATTAATATTAAACTTCTCTAATTAAAAATTTTATATAAAATTTTATATTTTACATTTGTTAGTAAGATCTAACATTATTTTATATTAAAAAATGTTCATTAAGTAATGGAATATCTTACCATTAATTTATGCATTGGCCTCTTGAGAATTACGTTAAAAGAAAAATGTGCACAATTTAATTATATTGTTAGTAATAGATTGATGAGAGGAAGACAAATCTTGATAGCTTACTATGTTTTGCTTACTCATGAATGATATTATACATATCGCTTTGAATGAATAAAACAATATATAATTCAACAAATTCGGGTGTTATAATATGAAAAACTCATATGGTTAATACTTTGGACTGCATATATTAAGCGGATGAATTCTCGCACTAACTATTTATTCTTACCGTAAATAGTTTATGTCTCCGCTTTTAGTAAGTTAGAAAAAAATAGGGAATTTATTAATGCGATAGACTGATTTAGTGGGAATTTAAAGAATTCTATTTTCTTACTTGAGAGAGAATTGTATCTATTATATCAGACGAGAACTTATCAATCAAAGATGCTTACATGGATCGAAGCTCCTCCTTCTTCTTCACCTCCACCTTCTTCTTCACCCTCTTCCTCTTCCTCTCCGCATGATTTTGAGATAATTTGAGCATAACTCATGTAAAGCGGATCTTCTTGAAGAGCGCCTGATCGTTCAGTCATAGCACCACGACAGAATGTTGTCACCAATTGTGTCAACGGATCGGGCTTGCCTTCGTCCTCAGCCTTATCCATTTTCTTCAATTCAGCATCCTCGAACGATTGCTGAAAGAAAAAATATAATATTAATATTATTGTTAATTTTATGTTAAATTATCTACATTTCAATCAGCTTAATCCGTAAACTTAGAGAAGTCTGTGGTTTAATCCTTAATACATTCGATACTTTTCTGGGTCTTTCGTATTCCAGGTTAATTTCTGTCATTTTTAAAAGTATGTAAAAAATATTAAGTATAATCTTACATATACTTTAACATCTTTAGAAAATATTTGTAAAATTGTATTTTTAAAAAAGGAGAGAATACTTTTATTTAAGGTGCTCCCAGTATTTCAAAGAAAAGAAATGCGCAGGATACGAATGACTGAATCATGTGTATTAAGAGTTCAATAACATAGGTCACCATTACCGTAAGATCTTCGATCATAACTTCTTGACCCACATTTTCGTCTTGTAACCACAGCTCGTAATACGTTCGTGCAAAAATATTTATCGCTCGATGTCTAAAAGAATAAATTTATATAATTAAAATATTATTCAAAGAAACAGTAGAAATTAATTTGCGTTAATCATACCTTCTCAATTTATATAGAGGTTCACTACGCAAACATGCAATCGCCGCTCTTTTTCTAGCAGCGCACAACACGCGTTTCCATCCATCTCGCGATGGCGGTGGCTTTGTCGCCTGTTAGCGTGCAGGTAAACAGCAAGCGCTCATTAAATTATTAACAATCACTTTCATTAATTATTGCAGTTAATTATTGCAGTTACATAATATTATAACACTCAAAACTGATCAATTCTTATTGCCTAATTATTTCTCTCTCCGATTAACAAACAGCAAAATAGCTAATAAATTCTACATAAATCAGTAACACAAAACACACCGCTGACATTCAGTTTAACTTAAAATAAAAATGTGGTGACTAAAAAAATTAATAATGTTGTGAAATCACAAATAAAGAGAAAACATAACTAAATAACAAGAAGGATACCTTGGCAAGGAATGTAGGGAAGTTTGGCGGAAGCAAGCGATTACCGCTCGTTTACGCTGGATTGACACCACTGAACGATATTGACTCTTGCTCTGCTGTTGTGGATGATCTATCTACTCGAGAACAAAAGTACGGAATGAATACGATGAATACTTCGGCGCGACTTAAAGAAACAGAAAAATGATGATATGATAAACTGATTTTCAAAAGTAGCGTTTGCATTTCCAGTGTTCACGAAAACATTGATATCAATAACAAATTAAAAAAAAGTTACAAAGCTTCGAAGATTTTTCCTTAAGTACTGAATATCCACAAAAGTTTGAAAATTACAGCTATATAATAATGTTAAACAGCTTCATAACTAACCATATGTAAACCATACAAAACTTTGGCCATGTCGGTAATTCTAGCAACGACATCTTCCAGCTGCTGAGCTTTTACAGGCTCCATTGCGTCTTTCTTCTGACCTAATTGAGAGTACAGATAATGTTGCCAAGACATTTCGTCGGCAGGATCGATCTTATCCGGCAGTGTCAGTTGAGTCTTGGCAAATTCCGAGATATCAGATTCCGGCATCTTTTTCAGAAATCTATCTTTGCAATGCTGCACTAATTCTTGTTCGCGACCAGCGAAGAGATTTAAGCCGACAGGTAGCAATCTTTTCAAGCAAGCAACCATCAAGGATGCTTGTACTTCTTTGTCCTTGTCTCTCTTCTTGTCGCGATGCTTTTTCTTTTTCTAAATACGAAAGAGATACTTAATTATTTGATCTTTTGATTCTTGAATTAAATGTAGATTAGCAAAATCAAATACCCCAGGAAACAAGTTGCCGTTATTTGTCGTCTTTAACGTCATTTTAGTGTAGAAAACGGTAAATAACGTTAGCTTGTTTTTGCTGAAAAGTAATAAAATAACTACGAACTTTGCCTCCTCCGGAAGGTGCGGTGCCATCAGACACTGTAGCAGGTCTTCTTGTTGCAGTGGGCATGATGAGCACCATGTTATCAATTTCATTCGCTGATATAAAATTCTGTTCTTCGCGTAAGAAATACTGTGACTTGGACCAGATATTAAATATAGCTGCTACGTGATTGTATAGATCTTCGGCTTCGGAAATATTGTTCCTCAGCCATTGATTCCTTTGAAGATCGACATACTTTATTAATAGGGGATAGAATGAATAGATATCGCGCACAAGTAATTGCCAATCTTCTTGAATCTGCGCCTCAATTTGCGAGGTATCGTCAGTCGAAGATTTAATAAAACCCCGAAGAGATTCCTCCTTGTGGAACATAGTGTCTGTTCGTTTTCTGACGCGTTCGGCGAGAGGCAAAAATGGATCCTTTAATAACTCCTCAGACGAATTGATAATGATTTGCTGCGTATAGGCCGCAATGCGCGTCATCCACGGTGCGTTTTCATTACCAATATTCTTCTTGATCAACTTCAACACGTTTTTCAGCAACTGATTCATGTAATCGCTCGTTACCATGCTGACGTAGGTACTTTCAGTCGGACTCACATTGTCAGGCCCTTGCGCCCACCAGAATGGTAAATAAGAGCAGAGCAAAGGTAGAATTACATCAACGACGTGAGGAGCATCGTTATAGGTCTTCTCGGATTCGACGAACTGATCGACCTCATTAAGGATGGTCTCCAACGTTGGCATACTCGATTCCATCTTTGTCATAATATCTTGAGCTTCTAAAGAATGATCTGCGATTCGATTTAGAAGGGAATACTGATTGTGCTTGTTCAAATGAGGCTCTAAGAAGGCCACTGGGAAGCAACTTGAAAAGGCACCCAAGCAGGAGCCTAGATTAGGTTTATGTCGCTCGATCTCAGTCTTGAGGTATTTTCTGTCGTGCGTTAAACTAGCGTCTATTCCAAGAGTGTACAGAGACGCCAACATTTTGTATGATGCTACTTGAATTTCGTCAACTACGTAAAACGAAGAATATGAGTAAATTAATGCTCAAATTGTATTGATTTAATTAATTAAATTAATAATATTAATAGTAATTAAATTAAAATAATTAATTATTTTTAGAGTTAGAAAAAGTAATGAAGTGTTATTTTCTAACAGTAACACATTACTTTTTAAAACTAGTAACAATAACAAATTTTTACAAAAAAATGATAATAATATAAATAGATAAAGTATTATTTTCATGAAATAACATTCCCAACGCTGAACTTATTTTAATTTTATTAATTTTGTAAATACTTACGTAACAAATCACTACCATACTCGCATGCGGCAAGATGGTCAAACATCGCAGTGAGCACCGGTAGAACCACACTATTGATATACGATAATGACGTGGAGGTTTTCAAATGAGTGCCTCTGAGATGACTATACTTCCCTTCTTGGAGGTTCAAAATCGTGTGACCCAGATCATCGGCGGTATTGTTGAAGAAAGTCAACATGGACGTTCGGATAAACTCAGGACAATTCTTTACGAGACTCTTAGCATCTATACCTTTTACTAGTACTTGCAGGCAACGAACCGTTATTCTCACATCTGCGCCAAAAGCGGCGAGTCTCGATCTTAGCAAACTTGCTAACTTGCAGAAAAGAGCAGCTACCATCTCCTTCTCTTTCAATGACGCTGCACCGACGTTGTTCGTGGCAGTAGCTACAGCAATAAAGTAGTTTCTATGCGTGCTAAAGTACTTTTCCATTAGTGGTAGGACCACTTTACTGAAGAATTTGATGTCTCTTGTCGAGGTCTTGAAACTGTTTCTTCGACTGAACGTATCGGAAGGTTTCAAGAGCTTCATATTGATCGTCGCCTTGTCCAAATAAGCTATCAATTTCTCTAATAATGAATAAGCAAATCTTAATTCTACCGCAGCAATTGCACCAGCCACTTCGGTCTCTGTGCCGCCGCGATTAGGTTTGTGAAGCTTGTACCCTTGATACTGTAAATATTTGAGAAACTCTTGCGATCGTTCACGATCTTTTCGTTTCTCCTTGTCAGTTAACAGATCGTAAGGTACCAACTGAGGATGAATGCCACCTCCTGTAATCATAAGATATTATGAAAAAATTATTTAATATATAAATTAAATTTTAACCCAACAAACATTAATTAATATTAACGTTAATTATAATTTCCTACTCAACAATATAACTGTAATTTAATAGATGTATTATATTATAGTTATATTGTTGAATGGAAAATTTTAACTAATAATTATATCAATAGTTGGTATTTGCTGGGAATACGGGAAGAGAGAGAGAGAGAGAGAGAGAGAGAGAGAGAGAGAGAGAGATAAAAACTGAGATTATTAGATCATATTTAATTTATGCTAACCGCAGGTAGTAAGTTCTTCTTTCTTTTTCTTTGCCCAAATATCATGAGCATTATCTGCTAAACGTTCAGCCATGTTCTGCATTTCTCTGCTTAGCGTCAGATTAGTCATGTCTACTGGATGAGGATTGTAATTAAACGGATTAGCCGAGTCCCCCTAACATATTTGAAAATATGTATATATATATATATATATATATTTCTTTTATAGTTATAATAAATTTTGCAAATAATTTCTTACTTGACTCTTAGAAGATCTTCTCATCGAACTACGATTGGTCGACGGTACATCGACCTCTGCATGCTCCACACTCCAGCCAATTGCTAGGAGAGCTTTCAAACTCTCTCTGACGGGTTCTTTGTATCGCTCTCGTTCGTAATCACTCAACATATTATATGGTTTTAATCTCGGATGAGTTTTATTCACGTCCGACCATTGCTCTCCATAAGTCCAACCGTTCTCTAACTTACGACTAGCCCAAGCATCGTGATAATGTTCAGAGAATTTTTGTACTATTTGATTAAGATCATTATTGAGCACCACGCTAAAAGAAGATTGTAAAAAAGATATTGAAATGTTAAAATATTCAAAATCATATATATCTTCCATATCTTACAATTATCAAATTATTAAAAATTTTCAAATTATTATAAAATTTTATTTATGATTTCTATAATAATTTCTTAATAATAAGAATTAATAATTAACCTGGAAGTGTTGATTGGCTGCGGATTGTAAGGACCGTCGGGTGATTGAGTCGAGGCTGATTTGCTGCCGTACCATTCGTCATCGTAATTTTTCGATAGAGAATAATCTGGCGGCAGAGCGCAACCGATGGCTGTCAGGCAAGGCAACGCTTTTCCGAATAATTCTGGATCGTAGTCCATCTTAGACAGGGAGTCGAATATATTGCTAAAGAGGACCATCGTGAGACGTTTCTCTTCATCGCTTGACGCACCGTAAGCTCCTTGACCGGTGGAGCCGGTGGAACCATAATATTTCGCGCAGCGATCGTAATGCAGCGTTAACAACTAATAACATAAAAATTAAATTATGCAGTAGTAAAGTTAACAATAGAGGTTCTGCTTAAATTTACTTTTGTAAACAAAATTTTACAGTTGTTAATTTTTAATAATTATTTAGATTGAACAAAAAATAAATAAATTGTAAATAAAGGTAACAACAATTGACGTACTCTGAGAGCTACTGTAGTATACTCTGATAATTTAGACACATCGACAGTCAGCTTTCGTAACAACTTCAACAACATGCTCGGCTGCATTTGGCTGCAAAGAAAAATTCGAGTTAATTCTTACATAACTCATAAATTTGTGAAGACTATACCAACTAAGATAGAAAGCCCTTATTCTTAATCTTAGTTATTTTTAAATAATAGAATTGAAATTTACAAAACAAATGAAAATTTTTCTCTTAGAACAAAAGAATAGCAAAAGAATTCGATAAAAAGTTTTTGTTTACCTAGTCAATGCAACAAGGAAATCCGAGACAGCTTCGCGTTGACCCTTCGTCAACATCCGGTTCTTACTAAGTCGGTATACCGTGTGCAATGTGGCGTCGAGTAAACTCGCGTAATTGTCTGCCTCGTTGTAAAATTTGGAATGCTTAATTAACAACGGCAAAATACTGTTTCCTATGTAACGATTCATAGCGAGCGACATTTCGGATTCGTAGCCGTCGTTCTGCAAAACGAAAAATTAAATCAAACAATATAAAACAATATTTCAATTTGCGATTTTTTTAAAATTTGTTACCTTTATCAAATTATAAAAAAAAAGAAATTTGCGAATAATAAAATTTGAATGATTTTCGCGAGATATATAAACATCAATGTGATTCGTACTCTGTCGAGCATGGTGGCGGCGCGAAGATCCGGCAAGAAAGCTTCCTCCAACAATTTGTAGAA
>Ga0157364_1002833_pt1 | contig 16519 bp, 8 predicted proteins | sample AttsexASBM2_FD_111476 | JGI IMG/M metagenome (GOLD analysis project Ga0157364, IMG submission 111476) | Fungus gardens microbial communities from leaf cutter ant in Ribeirão Preto, State of São Paulo, Brazil - Atta sexdens ASBM2 | ecosystem: Host-associated > Fungi > Mycelium > Unclassified ...
AAAGTACGCTCTCCAAGACATTTCACTTATCAACGACAAGAGACACGTGTCTCCTCTCATTATCCTTCTAATGTATATATCGCGTCATAATGTGTGTGTGTGTGTGTGTGTGTGTGTGTGTGTGTGTGTGTGTGTGTGTATGTGTGTGTGTGTGTGTGTGTGTGTAAACTTAGCCAAAAATATTAGATTATATCTTATTAACTATTATTAAAGTTCGTTTAAAAATTTATTTACAGTATTTGCTATAAATTATCTTTTGTTTCAAAAACCCTTTAAATTTATATATATATATATATATATATATATATATATATATATATATTTATTTATTTATATATATAATGAATAAATTGATCGATAACTAATAGGTAACAATGTAAATAAAAAAATGCAGATAAATGAAAAAAAATATAAGTATCTAATATTATAATTTTGGTCTAGGCTTTATATTTTTTTGTATATAAATATATGTAATTATATTATTACATAATATTATGATTATATGTATAATATATATATATATATAATGTATATATATATATATATAAATATATATAAATATATATAAATATATATAAATCAATAATATATTTTTTTTTATTTAGGTGGAGAATCTTAAACAGCAAGGAAATGCATGTGTTAGGGAGAAAAAATATCAGAAGGCAATGATTCATTACTCACAAGCAATTAAGCTGGATCCAAAAAATTATTCTCTCTACAGCAACAGATCCTTTACTTTCTTAATGTTGGAACGATATCGTGATGCCTTGAACGATGCTCTGATAACCATTCGACTAAAGCCTGACTGGTCAAAAGTATGTAAAAGGATATATATTTCCTGCAGATCGTGATTTTAAAAAAGGAATAAATTTCTCAATATGTTTATCTGTTTCAGGGTTACTTTAGGAAGGGCGAAGTTGAACTGAAACTATTCTCTTATAATGAAGCGCTTGAGTCTTATAATAAAGCTCTATCCTTGCAACCAAACGAGCCTAAGATTTTAGAAGCGATGAACAAAGCGTCGAAATCATTGATTAAAGACAGAAGAGGTACATGGTGCACAGAGTTATCTTGGAACTATGAAAATTGGAACGTAATAAAATAATGTTTCACAGCTGATCAACAGATCCCATGGCTTGGAGCTGGCGTTGGTATTATATTAGGAGTCACAGTTGTGATTGCCGACTATGTTTTTACAAACAAGCCCACTTTAACGGTATTGATTCGTACTTTATACTTTTTTAAATTATTATTAAAATAGTAATCGTAATTATATTTTTTTTGTCATTGCTGTGCGATATAATGTGTGCGATATAATTCTTTTATTCTGCTACAGCATCCTCTACTGATGGCATTATTAACGATGACTATAGCTATGATTGGCTTTGGCATCGCAAAAGGACTTCGTTATTTTTTAAAACACCAAAGAAAATCAGTCTTAATAGAAGGAGATTTTCCTCACTGCTTGCTAGAAGCCAATGAATTGAATGATATTTATGTAAAAGAAAGTACTGATATAAAGAAAAAAGAACGGTAAAGTACAAATTGGGCAATAATTCTGCAAAGAAAAATGATAATTTTTTTATTGATAAATTATTTTAATGTACTTTCAATATTTTTAATTAAGAAATACAGTAACATTTTTACTATCAATATGTAAAAGTAATGTTACGGATAAAACTAATGTTTGACTATGACTATTACTTATTGATGTTTATCATTGAACGCTGTTATTTTTTATTGAAAAAATTGGAATATATTTTATATATTATTATTTTATATTATTTTTAATTTTATAAAACTAATTTAATTTTATAAAGCGAATATTTATATCAAAAATAGATGACTCATTTACGAGTTTACTAGTCTCTTTTTTCACACAGTACATGACGAATAATTTATGTAATCCACAAAAAAGATAACTGCGATAAGAAATTAATTAATAATTAATTATATACACACTATTACATCTGATTATCATATAACTCATAATGAAGTATAAATGTATTCTCTTCAAAATAGTATTTATTCGAAATACTGAAGAACATTATATTTGCATCACATTTGCATTTCTTACGACTTAGAAACTTGGTAAGAAACATTGTCTCTTGCTATTGATTCTTACAATGAACAACGAAGTATATAAGTGTATTAAAATAAACCTGTATGTGTGCGCGCGCGTATGCGTATGTATGTGTGTGTTTACGTCGCATGTCTTCTTATTCTTTCTGCACTTTACATTTATAATATGAAGAGTGAATGTATATCTCTTGAAATTAAAGATTTTAATTGAAATATTTTATATTATTATTATTATTTAAATAATGTATTTAAATATATATATATATATATGTATGTTTTCGAACTAGAAACATCATCCAGTTGAGCTCGAAAAGACTAAAGATTTATAACTTCATATATATATAGGGTATTTTTAAATAAATACTTCCAAATAATTCTTTGTTGAAAATGAAGAATTTTTCATATAAAAACATTCTTATATTCCTCCTTGAGAAATTACTCCTTTAAAAGGGGAAGTAAAAAAAATTAAATTTTTTTTTCAAATTTTGGACATATATTAGAAAAATTTAACAGACATTTTTCACTGTAAAAAAACATTTATTAATATTAACATTTATTAAAAAAATAAGAACTTAATGTTTATCTCCCCTTTAAAGGAGTGTAACTCCTCAGGAAGAATATAAAAATATATGAAAAACTCCCCTCAATTTTCAATAAAGAATCAACTTCTATCCACACTTATTTAGAAACACCCTGTATATCTACTAAGTATATCTGTAAGCATATACACTAAGTATTTCAACTATAGGTATACATATAGTATATCTACTTGTAGTTCATAAGTCATCAACGATTGTCCACGATTCAAGTGCATCAATGTCACATATACAACTATGAACTACTGTGAACTATGAACCGCATTATGCATTCGTTTACGATATCGTGTAGTTATTCAATAAAGATGAAATTAAAAGCACTACCGATGGATATTACGATCTTTTAATTCCTGAAATACCGTCCTTCGAAACTTGTTTCATGTTCCACTCGCATGCAACCGAATTACGCAATACGGGAAAGTAACAAACGGCAAAAATATGCGCGATGCGCCAGGGCGAGAAGTAAAAGGAGATTCACCAAGCGATTTTAGGTTGGATGTTTGGTTCATTTGCGAAGTATATCTCAAAGTAGGGAAGGGACGCAAAGATAAAATGGGAACGAGCTATTAGTGCTAATCAAGTAAATACTGACATCTAAAGAAATCAATAAAAAGAATAATATTATTAAATGACATAAAGAGAAGAATAACTTCAAGAAAAATCTGTGCAGCATTAACAAGCTAAAAATCAATAACATTCTCCTATATAGTTACTGTAGTAGAATATGTATAAACAGTTTAGATTAGAATAATCGATACGTTAGAAGTAACAACAAACAGGGAATTAGTGAAAACAAAGAAATGTTGAAGAACAATAAAAAATTATTTTTATTTGACTTATACAATTATGCTGAAATAATTCAGTTTTCTATGCGCCGAGAAATTATGCATCTGAACAAGTTTGTTACTTCGCAGGATTTGTGCTTTCATTTTTAAGTCTAGTCCTTTTTCTCCTCTTTCTCTTTCTATTTATCTATCTCATTTGCTATTCTGGCATGCGATTATTCTCTCACACGTGCATATTATTGCAGTTCGCAGATAGAAGAAATAATTGGACCGCAACTCATGTAGGGCGTAGCAAACAAGGAGGGAACAATGTCGTTAACAAATAATGCCCAAGATTTTTATTGCACGATTAATATTGCAATAAACGCCAAGCATTTATAAAACTATAGAAACCAGATCACACATTGATTGTATATTCAATGAGAATATTTTTCAGCGTTTCGCTATAAAAAACTGTTCTCATGTGATCAACTTGTATTCAACTTCCACGAATCCGAGCTGGTCAAAAACATGCAGTGATTCGTTTCAGAAACCACACCACGTGGCGTAAATAATCGGTTCCATCTGATTATATCTTTCCCACTTTGCCTGAATAGACATAGCCTTCTTTTTCCTTATCAAGTTCTCCTGACGTTGGTTATCGCATTCTAGAAAGAGTTATCCGACTATGTAACTTACCAAAAGGCTAGGTAGATCTAGTCATTTTTTTTTTTTACGTTCATACACGATCGAGTCTAATTCAAAGTAACGGTTAAAAGAGAATGCCTGCAAGAACGTGGTCATTAAATCGTGATGACACAATAATAGGATTAACGATAAGATAAGCGATAAATCCAATCAGCTGTGTATTAATGATAAAATTACACGAGTTCTAAAATTCCAATATCCGTGACCTCAAATCCCTACTCCTACAAATTGATCACAAAAGCTTAATTTTGGAAAATAGGTAGAACACAAATCGACGCTCCGCGCATTCCATAAAATTTATTACAATAAACATTGTTGCAATAAATTTATTATCATAAATGTCCTTTGAGACCTATAAGGGATTGAAAAAGAGATATTTATTATTGTTGCTGATTTCGCACTCTTACAAACAATCGTCGTGCAATTTGCTCGAGGTGCAACAATGCGCGGACGAGTTACATTTATGAAAAAGAATATATGATCGAATTATACTCATAATAGATAAATCGGCGATCAGCTGTGAAGTTTGTTTTTCACGGGAGAGATAAGGCGCGCGCTTCCTCCGAACGTTTCTCCCTCACGAACAATTTTGCAAAGCAATAAAGAGCTCTCCTACCATTTTAGGATCCGCTTTCCTCGATAGTTTCACGTACTCAGTGCGTTCATCGTGATTATTAAAATCTTAACGTGTTTCCCGTACGTATAAAATGGCAAAATGGCGTGTCCCAGTAAGCCCCTCTCCCATCCCATCCCCCCTATTCCATCCTTTTTCTCTACGCAGCGCATATACGGCTCGCAGGCCGGTCCAGTACTCCAGTTATATATCTCACGTACGTAGTTCGTCATGAACGTGACTACGGATTGAAGTTAGCATGGCCAACTTCACTCCAAACCACGCGCGCGCGCGCGCGCGCGCGGGCGCGTCACTCATCGCGCGCTTGAAGATCCTTTATTGTGAGCGATGATGCGAGAATCGCTAATGATAATGCAATCCACAGAAATAGACACGCAAATATTTCATGGTGATACAATTTACAATTCCGAGAAGTTATCAATGCGACGGACGACACCGACGATCGCAGGTGCGATCGAACCTCGTGTGAATTCACGAGTTCCATTTTTTTTTTGACGCAATATTATTGGAAGTTCTGTTCGAGCTTGCACTTTTTGCACTCGGATTTCTCTCTTTTCAATATCTGAATATGTATTTATTTTGGAGATTTCAGATAACGCGAACAAACCTCAAGTCTTCAGATCGAACCTCAAGTCTTCTTTTCAGCTAAACTTCTTGCAACATTCGTCATTTCTCTTTTTTTTCTTCCAGCTTGAATGTAAAAAAGGAAAAACAACCCGTGCAAGAAGTTTAGCTGGAAAGAATAGACCTTCTCACGAAGTAGGACGATTGGAAAACATTTTTGTTCGGCGTATGCGAAACTCGTGTTCTTCTTGATTCGCAACGCAAACCTGCGAACTCGGATCTCGTTTCCGAGAAAGATAGAAGACGACGAGCGTGGAAAAACGGAGTCATGTTTTTCACGCTCGCCGTCCCGAAACCGTTGACGTCACTGCACGAAGTATTCTCTCACGCCCGTATTTCGCGCACGCGATACAGGCGACGCAATACGGCAATTTCATCGGAAACGAGTTGCGTAGGAAGATGAACGCCACGACGACCGATCAACGTGGCTGTTGAGCGGAAAACAGAAGGCACGCCACGGTGAGCCGTCGCATCTCGTGACACTCGGTTCGCGTGAAAAATGGCGACGAAACCTCAAGGCGTCTCGAGGACATCTCGGGACGAGAAAAGAAGTCCCTCATAGAAGGCTCCAAGGGGTTAGGGTGTCGGCGGATGCGGAGGCGTGTCGCGCGTCACACCGCACACGTCGTCGTCGCGAGCCGTCCCGGAGTACCGCTTCCGCACCGGAAATGGAACCTCGAGACGGGATGGCGAACGAATCCCAAGGAAACTGAAGAGTCCCTCACCGGAAAGAAGCAGCGACGAAGGGCGTTCCGCGAGGATGCTCGAAACGAGAGAAGCATAGCCGGGACGCTCAGCACGATTGCCTGGTGCTCCGCAAGTTACTTGTCGAGAACACGCATGCGCGAACGCATGCGCGATGCCTCCTCACGGCACACACGGCTCTACGGCCAACAAAACGGGATGTTTTGTCACCTTCGAATCTAGCGATTTTCTCAACATTCTTGTTTTTTTTTTTTTATTTTCAGTCAGATAAAATACATGATATGAAAAAATATAATGCATGCAAATATAATGCGTGCATGTTTAATAATGGACATATTATGGACTTTCAATAATAAAGTTGTTATATATTGATAATGATTTACAATAAAATTATTGAGATGTAATTGATTTTTAATATTATTATTATTTTATTTGTAGTAAGTAGCTTCTGGAAGTCAAGGTGAAAATTACAAAACGAATTAGTGAATTCACTAAAATATTTATAATTTCATTGGTCAATTTATGCAGTGAATTGTTCACTTTTGTAATTTTCACCTTGTTTCGAGATATATAATCGACCTTCACAAAACGGTGCTTTAAAAGAGATCTGAATATTTTCACAGTTGCAAACTTCAAGGGATTAAAAAGTTACGAAGACGAGGGAGCTTCGTTATAACGCGATTTACTTTTTTATTTTTTCGTTATAACAGGAATCACTTTATTGTTATAGGAAAAAGTTTTATTCAATAAACGCGATCAGCCTCGTGAATTCCAGGTCTTTCTTCACAGTTTCCCGAACAGAGAAGTCTCTGAAAAAGCTGACTCGATGCATCAGCGCGCGCATCTCCTTCGCGCGGCTTTCCGAACTTTTCGCGACGATGATCCGCGAGTTCCGGTATCGTAACAACTTGCCGTCTCTTCGTTCGCCATGGTGATTGTTGAAACCGCGAAAGTTTCCGTTCGCGCTTCATTACAACGTATTCTTTGGCGTGCTTATTAATAACGCGTGAACGAAGGACGAAGTTCATGACTTGCCCAGTAATCGCACAAAGCCCTCGCGCCACGAGGCGCAAAGAGGCAAAACGTAATCCACCATGAAGACGTTTTCCGTTACTCGCTCCGTTGTCCGCCGGGTGATTAACCCGGTAAAAAATATTCCTAGGGCGAAAAAGTCGCACAGAGCGACCGAGGACCTCTCGCAGATTCAAACATTAGGAACAGAAGTACAGATTTTTGTATAAATATCCCGAAATACAGTAACTGTATAGTAAGCTTTACTCCGCAAACACGATAGATGTAGTAGGAAATTTTAAGCCTTAAGAAATTGATCAATCACAGTCGAAAATGAGAAAAATAATCGACTATGATTGGTCAATTTCTTGAGGCTTAAGAAGGCTGCACCTCTTGTGTTTGCAGAATTAAGCAGATATTAACTAATTATAGTCAGATATGAAAAGAATAATCAACTACAAATAATTAATTTCTTACGGCTTAAGACCCAAAGCTTAAGTAATGATTTATTATAAGAAGCCCATTCGTTACATCTAATTGTGTTTTGGGACATAATGCATAAAAAAATCAATTCTGAGTCTTTTATTTCATGAAAAGGAAGGGAATGAACTTTGATTAATTCATTTTTTGATGCATTATGCGTTATGCAAGATTCTCTGTGCTCTCATCCTAAGCCACTGTCATCACTAAGTTTTAGTCTTAAACTTCCAAGAAACTGATCATAGTTGATTGCTCTTTTGACATTCGACTGGTCAATTCCTTAAAGCTTAAGGTTTACCTACACCAACTATGTGTGTCTTGAGTCTTAAGAGAAATATCAATCTCACAACATTCTGCGAGTCTCTGTTCCTCCAGTTTATCCGTTTTGTTGACGGATCGTCGTATACGACGATCGTCGTCGTATACGACGCATAACGAGTTCGATTTATTTTAAATTACAAAACAGCTTCCAATGCAGCGAAATGACGTGTCAATGAATAACTTATAATTAAATGCAGTTTAAATAAGAAAAATATTAATGAGATGATCAAGAAGTTTCTTTTTATTTGCCTATACAGTACAGATCGTTCCAACAATATTACAGCTACATTTACAATGTTTCAGCAATATTGCGGTAATATCGCAAAGTTATTGTAATGTTACTGGAATGACCTGTGCTGTATAGTATGAATGTCGCTGATTGAAACGATCAGAGTAAGGGCTGATCGCACGGAGCAAATGAAATCAGTTCTGACTGTTCTGAGGCTCTCTGTGAATTCTCTAGGATTAATCCGAGTGTCACCCCAAGTGCGCCCTGCGTGCAGCCGCCTCTGTCACGGATCGCACTACTTTTCCATCGCATCCCACCCGGGCGCGCCGTGTGTACGGGCTGGTGGTCGCTGATTGGCGAACGACGATCGCCGGGTGCGCGACGGGGGCATCGCGACACGAAGCGGGACCCTCTCGACGACTGGGCGCATCTATCAATGCGCAATCGCATCGGAGCTGTAGACGAAGTCGGGGAGGTCTGCCGAGACGAGGAATAAACACGGTGGCTGGTCCGCGCACAGGCACACGGGCATCGGGCATCAGCGAGAAGTGGGCGGCGGAGGGAGTCGAGCGAGAAAGAGAGAGAGAGAGAGAGAGAGAGGGGAGACATAGTGGGAGAAAGCGAGAAAGAGGGAGAAAGCGAGAGAGAGAGAGAGAGAGAACGGGTGATACGGTCCGTGCGTGCGAGCGAACGAGAGAGGGAGTGAGAAAGACGTGAGCGAGATAGAGCGAACGAGTAGGCCAGCGAGACGATCACGATGCACGGAGGCGAGCACAAGCGGCCAGGGGCACAGGGCTGAGGGCTGAGGGCTCGACGGGGCCTCGAGTTACGTTCACGGGCCGGCCGCGACGCAGCCAGCGAGCGATGGAGCAGCCCAAGACTCCGGCGTCCCGGCTATTCAACACGACCTGCATCGAGAACAAGGACGACCTGGAAGAGGTAACATAAATATTTGAAATAGTCACTGGGTACGTATCGGGTGCGAGGGCCTCCGCCATTGTTGCGACGGTCGCGCACGTTGGCGAACGCGCGGCGCCACTTGCGAAAATTCACTTTTTCGCGCGACGTTCGAATCTGCGAAATGTGAAATCATCCTCGGGAGAACAAGGATGATTTCCATCCTTATCCTTCTCTCTTTATTTCGCTGTCTCCACGATTTTTGTTTCCCTTCCTCGTGTTCAAACAACTCCGTGATACGTAGTTTTTTTTAATTGCTCCGGAAGCTTTTCAATGCTTTCCAGTAAGAAACACTTGACAGAGGATGCTTTTCCAGTCAGAAATAATGAGTACCTTCTTTGGTGACACGAATCGTCACAAGTATCAGTCTGTTTTTGTCACATATGAATGTAAAGAAAGATAAAACATACTTGCTTGCTAAATGGAAAGCACTTTGTGAATTTCATTATATCATTATTTGCCAATGTTAAACAAAGATGAAATGATACAACTATATCGTATTATTGATATTTTCTTGCAAAAGACACAGTGTAACACAATGATCATTTCATTTTTGTTTAACATAGAATGTTTTTTTAGCAAGAGACACAGATAACACAATATGATATAATGAATATATTCTTGTTTGCCAATGTTAAATAAAGATGAAATAATCATTGTGCATTACATTGTATCTCTTGACAAACAACAAAATTGTGGTAATTCACTGTATTACCCTGGATCATTTTTTCCATTTGATATCCAATTGATACACATGTCTATCTTTGCTAATCACTTGCTAATATCAAGAAAGTTAGAATGATGTTTATGTCGATTAATAAATGGACTTGTGTTACTAATTGAAAGAATCCAGGGATATAATAATTTATTGTATTACACTGTGTCATCTGTGTTTCTTGTTAGAAAACATCTGGAGTATCTCCTCTTGTGTGCTCAAAGATATTTGCACTTTAAAATATTAAATCAAAATTTCAATCTTCTTGCGTATTTTTTTTCTATTTAGAGTCAGCGAAATTGAGTGATACAATATCTTTTTAGAAATTGGAGAGATGTCATTCGACGTTGCAAAATTTGGTCACGGGACTCTCGGAGAAGGAAGCCCACGACACACTGAACAATGCAGTATGCAAGGACAAGACACACGAGGAGGTTTCCCTGGGTTTACTAGTGATCATCTTGACAGAACCGCAGAATGCTGCAAAGAGTTACAGAGACTTGACATTGATCACACGAGATGGTCTAGGCATTGTGTTGCTTCATCTGAATCAATTAGTACTGGATAAATATTTGAGATTAAATGACGTTACCAGGAGCCAGTTATTGTGGTTGCTAAGGGAAATGATAAGGACTAGTGTAACTAATGTGGATAATCTTTGTTTGACTTTGTTGAGGCATGCGGCAGGTGGGGATATTTCCCCAAAGAACTTATTCCTAGTTGACGCCCTCTTAGATATTTTTCAAGAAAATCGAGCGTGGTTGGATAAATTTTCTTTTTTAGTAGCATCAATTGTGTACACGTATTTACGGTTAATAGAAGACCACAATGCACCTCATTTGGCTGGTTTAAGGCAAAAGGAAGTGACCTTCACAACATCTCTGATAAAGGAACGAATGGCAGACTGCCTAGCTATTGGAAGGTATACTAAGGCGATTAGAAAACTTAAAATAATGAATAACATTGACATAAATTAAAGTAATTAAAGTAATTATTTATATATATATTTTTCAGAGATTTGGTTCGTTTACTACAGAACGTCGCGAGAATACCGGAATTTGAAGCACTCTGGAAGGATATTTTACTCAATCCGAAATCTCTCTGTCCAAATTTTAACGGTGTTCTTCAATTATTACAAACTAGAACCTCCAGAAGATTTTTACAATCTCGTTTGACGCCGGAAATGGAAAGGAAACTCGTGTTTCTGACGAGTAATGTCCGTTTTGGCAATCACAAGCGTTATCAGGATTGGTTTCAGAGGCAATATTTGGCAACACCTGAATCTCAATCGTTAAGATGTGATCTAATTCGCTTTATCGTTGGAGTCATACATCCCACGAACGAACTTCTGTGTTCTGACATTATTCCGCGATGGGCAGTAATAGGCTGGTTATTCACAACGTGCACTTCCACCGTGGCTGCCAGTAATGCAAAGCTGGCTCTGTTCTATGATTGGCTGTTTTTCGATCCTGACAAAGACAATATCATGAATATTGAACCTGCAATCCTTGTTATGCACAATTCAATGAGGTCTCATCCACCTGTCACTGCCACACTTCTAGATTTTTTATGCAGGGTGAGTTGCACTCATTTCATTTCACTGGAAAATTCTAAGTATTGAAATAAAGTTGATTCTAAATAATAAATAGAATATAATTTATATATATATTTAAATAATAAAACAAAATATGATTTACAGATAATACCAAACTTCTATCCTGCGCTAACGGAGAAAGTCAGAAACGGCATATTTTCGTCATTGCGACAAATTTTGGAAAAACGCGTTTTGCCTAGCCTATATCCGTTATTTGATAGTCCGAAACTCGATCGAGAATTAAGAAGTAAAATACGGGAAACTTTTAAGGAATTTTGTCTACCACCAAATACAGAAATGCCTGGTAAAATTATTAATATATAATATATAAACGTTATATTATCATATTAACATCCTATCACATTATCATATAAAAAAGTACTTCAAATAGAAAACAATTTTCAGTATATAATTTCTTTAATTAAAAGAAATTTGAATTGTCTATCATTGGTTCACAAAAAGATTTCATTATTTTCATTTATGATGAAAGTAGATCCGAGAATTGTTAGAAATAAATTATTTGCGTCATGAATAAACAACTTGAATAAATCCATGAGATAGTGCCCTTTGAAACCAAATACAAGATATTGGTGTGAAATAAGATTTATTTCACATATCTTAACTAAATTAATCAACTTGAATAAATTTTAAACAAAAAAAATACATTATCTTATAATCTTTATACTAGATACTAAATACATCTACTTGCTGATTACTTAACTGATTTTGATATTTTATAAATAATGTGCTAATTTGTCAATTTGAGAAGAATTTTAATTTATTGTAAAGTTTGAATAGCTCTTTTTTGACAAATATTTGACAGTTATTTTATTTATAATCAAAAATTCTTGAAAATCAGTTATAATTAAATTAAATTAATGTAGTTTTATAAACAAGATTTATTGTTTTGATTATCAAAAATTTATCTACAATTAAGAATACATTGTAGTGTTTTTAATATCACCTTTAATATCACATTTCTGAAATTCAATGACTCAAAATATATAACAAAAATGAAACGTGAAGTTAAAAAGTTATTTTTTGAATTTTTATTCCAAGCACTAATTTTTGAGAGCACAAGTTTATAAAGGTTAATCATTTGCTGTTTAGATTATCACTTGCTATGTAACCATTACTATTACTGCACGCACAGATTCATGGTCATTAATCATTATGTGCCATTTAAAGAATCTTAGATCCTTATATCTCAGCTGAGATTGGTCAATTGTGGTTGGCTTTTGTGTTATAAAAACTTGCTCGAAGTAAAAGTCTGTAAATAACTTTTTTATTTCAGTTTTCTTGTTATAGTAATTTCAGTCATGAATTTCAGAACATTGATTTTGATGTTACATTCGATTATCAAGTCTTTCAAAAAAATTTATATTTTCCATTATACATTACATATTAACATACATTTCTGGATGAAAGTTTATTGGAAATAGGTTAAAGTCAGATTTCCATAGAATTTATTTCTTGATGTTAGAACTATATTAACTCGGTCAAATTGAAATAATATTTCAAAAGGAGAGGATTTTGAAACAATGTCAGTATTAATAAATATAAGGATATGCGATCTCCATTAATTGAATCGATCTCTGAATCAATCTTGAATCGGATTGATTGAAATCGATCTACTAAAAAATCGGAGCTGAATAAATCGATTGATTCAATTAAAATTTTTTTAGCATCCCAGTGAGATGGAATAGATGTCGAATCGATGTTAATTTGATAATTTTAGCGTCAAATCGGTATTGATTTCATTGTCATTTCTCACTGAAATCATATAAATTCAACAAAAACAATTAAAACACGATTTTGATTTGCTTCTGAGTAAAATTTTAATTTAAAAATCTAGATTTAAACTAATATGGGCTAACATCTAGATCCTTATTCTTGAAAAGAATGGCATACAAAAAACTAGGGACATACAATGTACATAACATATACTATAGTATTTTTCTAGTTTTTCTTATGCGATACTTTCCGAGGATAGGGGCCCTATTTTGCAAAAAGATCGATCTTTTAGATTTTTAGAAGATCAAATCGAGATCGCACATTCCTAGTCAGTATCATTGTGCAAGTATTATACATATAATAAAAAGATTGTGTACTATATATAATGATAATATAATGATACCTAAATCTAGTAGAGACTTTGAAAACATCTTAAATATAAAATCTTGTGTTCATGGTGAACAGAGAAAAAATTGACCAATTGCATTAGCTAAATTGTTCAAGCTTTATGTGATTTGTTAATTCTTTCTCCAATTTTTAGCATCATAGACACAAGACTTAAGGAAAAAATACTATATCCGAGATTTTTATTCGAATTGTGCTAGTTTTAGTAATCTTTTATTGAACCGAGAGCTTTCAAACAAGTTTTTTTCATAAAAAATGATAGAAATTAAAAAGAGTATTAAAAAATTATATTAAGAAAGAATTAGTATTTGAAAATACATTAAATATTCAGAAAATCTTCCAGTTTTCAGATATATAATCGTGCCATACAAATAGCAAGCTGATTATTTGTTGTCATTTTGATTTCAACATGATATATTAAAGATTATTTAACATTAAAATGATAAGTAACATCAACTTGCTATCTTGCTAGTAATGAATTGTGACATATGTATTACCATGATATATTACGCGCGATCTATTTTCTAAAAGTTTTCTACGACAAATCTGACGATTCACTTTCAGCTTTCAATACATTTATCGCTTACTAACTTTTTACATCATGTCCTTAAGCAGGTAATAAGGTTCTGAAATATTCAGGTAAAATGGAAGAGCTTAACAAGGAGCACAATCCAGGGACTGTAATAGAAAATACCACAAATTCTACCGTGGAGAACAACCACGTGGCACAAGATCCAGAACCAGCATTCAGTGATGAAGAAGAGGAGTCTCCTCTCAGGTTAACTATCCATTGCATATATTAATACAATATTTATTTACATTTAGTATACTAATCTTTAGTATACTAATCTTTTCGATATGGAAGGATCATAGACTAAAGTTTTATTATTTATTTTATTTTTATTTCATCTTATGATTCATCAATATATTCGTTATGGTCGTGAAACAACAATAAAAAATATGAGACTTAATTATAACTTTGACCGCAGTGATTGTGACTGTAGCTGTTGTTGATTACTCTTTGATCATGACGAATCTATTTTTTGCACTGAAAAAAAATTAAACTTCGTATTACAAATATAATCTTGATTAAACGAATTTATTTGTATTTTAGAATAGTGACGAAAGTGGAAGAGGAAGAAGACGAGGAGGATGTACCATTGTCTGCTGTAAAATTGAAAAATGATCAAAAGAATGCGAACTGCGTCGTGAAGAAGGAGGATATTACGTCGCATTTACGTCTCATATTGGAGCCGGAAGAATTGAGAACTAGTATAGAAATATTGCATACAGAAACCGACAATGAGTCGAGATGCCAAGCGATGGAAAGGATAGTACAAATGGTCGTGGAAGACGAAATAGATGCAGAGACGATACCCGCGTTAGCGTCCTGCATATCAACTATCTTATCGCTGCAGATCACGGCGCAGATTTTTCCGTCGGATAATCTAAATGAAGAAGTATTGGCTGATAGTATAAGTACACCGTTATTTGTTATGTTTCGAAACCAGTTTCAATTATGCAAAGAAGAAGATAATAGGCGAAAGCTTTTGGCCAGGGTGCTAGCGGAAATGCAATCAGTTCAATCTAAGATAGGTTATCTCCTTCTTTATTTCTTAAAAGTCTGGGGCAGAGAAGAAGAGAAAAGAGAAGGCGAACCAAGGTTAGACGAAAAATATGAATATGAATTATTAAACAGAAAAAAAATAAGAAAAAAAATTTAACTTTTGAATTGTTATATTTCAGCAATGTTCTGAACGATGTCAAAGCATCAGTATATAAAGACTTCTGCGCGCAGCGAGAAAAAAAATTGGACGTTTGTTTGGTGTCAGATTTAAAGGTATGAATTTTGTATATAAATATAAACATCATACTCCAAGCGATATTTAAATATGTTGTTTGCTTTTATTGCAGCTTTGCCACGAAGATAACATATTCATGTTATGTTATCTCGTGCCTGACGTATACACAGGGTTTCAAAATGTCGCCGTCGGAAATGTTCAACTATTGCATCTTGTCGTGTCCACTGTGGATTCGTGCCAGTTACAGGATCTAGTTTGTCAAATAATGCAAGGCCATCTAAAGATGTTGAAGAAGGAATCGTTCACCACGCTATTAACAGCCAGCTTAAATTGGGAGACATTCGAGCAGTACTGTTTCTGGCAGCTCATATTCGCACACGATTTTCCCATTGATTACGTACTGCCAGTTTTGCCGAAATTACAATTTCGTAATCACGCGGAGGCACTTACTTCAATCTTGTTTATGCTTAAGCAAGAAAAGTAAGTAAAATAATTGCTGATTATTAGAAAAATTATTGTAGAACAATTCGATATATGGACTTCATATTTGACTAATGCATTATAGGCCAACGTTGGATCTTCTACGACAATTACTCGCCCGACAAAGCGTTGATGGCGATATGTTTGTTGTGGCAGCGCTACGTTACTGGTGTCGCGATTATGAAGAGAAACTCGGCGAGTTGCTTGCGAATCTACTTAGCATCCGTTATCCTGCGACCAGTCCGAACAAACGGAAACGTTCTGGAGCCAAACAGAATCAACAATCTGCTGGTCCACCTACCGGTGAACAAGTTCTCGGTCATTTGGATCAATTACGTCAACACTGTATGTCCTCTGCGGAATTACAGTTATATCACTCGGAAGGAATGCAAAGAGCATTACAGCAGGCGCAGGCGGCGAGTAGTGATTCACTGAGGAAAAGTTACGGCGATCTCTTTGCGCTTGCAGAAGTCAATGAAGAGAACGAACCGCCACCACCGAGTAGTTCCGCGAGAAAACACACTACTGCTTCCTCTGGAGGAGGTGGTGCCAGTGGTAAGGGTGGCCATAGGAAAACTGGTGCTAACACAAGAGAAAGATCCAATTTGAAGAGACCACTTCCACGATATCATATTGATAGTACCTCTAGTAGCGAGGTAAGAATTTTAGAAATGATAT
>Ga0157364_1002834_pt1 | contig 16514 bp, 15 predicted proteins | sample AttsexASBM2_FD_111476 | JGI IMG/M metagenome (GOLD analysis project Ga0157364, IMG submission 111476) | Fungus gardens microbial communities from leaf cutter ant in Ribeirão Preto, State of São Paulo, Brazil - Atta sexdens ASBM2 | ecosystem: Host-associated > Fungi > Mycelium > Unclassified ...
ATATAAAAAATAAATTAAAAGAAATTTTTTATTATTATAAAATACTCTTAAAATCATATTCACTTTTTATGTAAAAAAGTTTTTTGTAGTTCAACAATATTCATTTCGAAAAAGAAAAACTGATTTTTTCAAAGGAGTGTTTCACTCCTTAAAAGTGCGCACTTAAAAAAAATACGTATTTCTTATATTTAGGCCTAGATTACAACATATTAAAATCAGAGAAGGATACTTCTCCGTGTTTTCCTTGTAAGTAGCATTCTCAATTATTTAGCATTCGTCATATGTTAGGAATTCGCGAATTCCATTTAATTTGCTCTTAGCGCCTCTTTGAATTCACCTCTCGAATTTTATTTGCGATCTCACGATAGAGTTTCCATCTTATACAGCAAATGATTAATTTACTCTCATATTTCTCTTTTTCACGGTGGCGTTCAGATGGTAAGCTTTTTGACATGTAAGATCTCTCTCAATGAGAAGCTGTATATCACCTGTATTCGTTATTTCTCACAAGCTTATTTTCACTCGTAATCGTTCCGTTAATTAAGGAAGTAAATCGTAGTTAATGAAGTTATAAATAATGCGAGATCCGATTTACAGAACCTAATGAATTGATTGATTGATTGATTTAGCACCCCATATATATGATGGGTTCAATAGTATACTTGGTGTTCGGTCTGGCGCTCACATCCATGTGCATCAATGTCGTGCAGGTAAGCAATTCTTGTTTTAAAAAAAATGATAAATTCAATCAAGATCAACCGCAGATGTTGATATATTATATACATTTTACTTATTTTTTATATATTTTTTAAAATGTTTTTTCATTTAGGACATATTTTTGATTATATTTATAGAAAGTGCATTGGATATGGAGTGCACTATAATCTTTCTTAATGTTACAGATTTTATAATTATCGTTGTAATCGTGTAAAACAATAATTGTATCTTTCATATAATATCATAATCGTTTCAATTATCATATTGTTATACAATAAATCATTCATTTACTATTTAATAATTTCATCAACATTTTAATACTTTTTTTTATCATAGCATTTAATGATACATCAAGATACGGAGATAATCACGTAGCTTCGTTGAATAATCTCAAACTAGTATAATATTTTTCGGTGTATTTATGTATATTTAGTACTTCGCATTTAGCACAATATTTTTTTGATATATTTATATATTCATCAACTTACAAAAAAATTATTATATCGATATTTAATAGTCAAGGAGCCATTAAAAATTAAAACCGTTGGTGGGAAAAAATGCGGTAGAATAATACTCATTAAATTTAATCGAATAAATAATTAAATCTGTTTAATTGCATGTTGACAGGTGATGCTATCGGATTCATTTAAGCAGGCGAGCCAAAAGATCGGAGCCACAATCGGTTTTGAGGTCGCCGAGGATGACAACTCAGTGAAACCGGCACCGCCACCGCCAGTCGAAGTCGCGGACGTCCACATAAGCGTGAAAGAGTCTGGGAGCGATGAAAAGATCGCGCCCAAAGCAAAGCAGGAGGACGTTGACCTATAGATTGCATTTCTTTCAGGAGGAATTTTTATGCGTCTCGATCGAGCTCGTTTCACGAAATGTTTCTTTCTCTCTCTTTCTGTTTCTCTCTTTATTCGACCTTAAGAGAATAATCATTCGCTGGCTTATGCAACGCAATGATGGCATGGTAATTATTGCGGTACGCACGCAATCAAACTTCGAAGGACACTCAGGACCGTTTACACTTGAAATGTGCAGAGAAATTTGGCGAAGATAATCAATTTTAGAATTTTTGACATTTGTTAAAATTGTACGTTGGAAATTTTAATTAGATCTAATTAATCTCACAGAACCTAATACTTTTAAGTTAAATTCTGGATATCCAAATTTCTCTCAAAAACGGTCCTGATCGTCTTTCAGTCTCGGCGGCGCCGCACTGAGAAAAAAATATAGTTAATTTTAATAAATATTTAGTTCAACAATTTTACTTACAGTAAGTAAATATTTGTTCAATAAAAAAATGATTGTTAAATCAAATTAACATTTCTTGTATGAAATAAATATATCTTTATATTTAATAAATATTTAATTGGCAGTAAACAACATTGCAACTAAATATTAGGTTTGGGAAAAAGTTCGTGGCGTTTTTCCCGTTAGATGGTATTAAAAAAACGCCATGAACTTTTTCCCACACCTAATATTTATTAAAATTGACTATATTTTTTTTCAGTGCGGCAATGAAATCTTTAAAACACTACACGTCCATCTATAATATCTATATCGTGGAAATCAATTCGAATACTTTGACAGAAATATAATATTGGCTATTTAATATTGAAAGATGTTAGTAATTATTATTTATCTCGAATTTATTATTTATTATTTATTTATTACAACTAAACAATAGTATTTTTAATACTCAAAATAAATAATTAATCACTATCTTTCAATATTAAATTGATCAGTATTAGATTTCTATAAGATTTCTATTAGATTTCTATAAGAGAGTAAATTTTTCAAATGTATATGTATTTTCGAGATGCGCAAAAATACAGATTAGTAATTTTATGAAAACTAGAAATCTAATTGTGTCTGTCATCGTGATTAATGAGTGCCCGAAAAAATGGAGCTCGAAAAGATAAACAATTAAAATTCGTATGTAAAACAATTATGTATAATCCAATGAAAATGTCAAAATTAATTGATTCGAAATACGCACAATTGTAATTTAATTGTATTTTGTCCGACGAGAGTTCCGTAGACTGGGTTTATAACAATTTTGACAGAAAGGTTTTGATGAAAAGTTATAGGTGTTACCAATAGTGAAATGGAATAACAACTGTTCCTTACAGTTTTATTTTGTAATTTTGGACGTGAATTTAAAAATAATTTTAGAATTTCGTGTATCGTATATTTACAGAATTTGTAGATAATATAAATATGAAATTTTATGATTATGACATCGTAAATATAAATGTTAAATATTTTGTCATATTTTTTCTATTTTCAATGACATTTACATTCTATTTTATATTTATGTTGTGTATTATTTCCAACTTTATATTCCATAAAGCTATTGGCGAATTAGTGCAATTTCCCAATCTACGATCAATGCCTGTTACAGCGATGTCTCCAGATAATGTGTAATTATGAATATGACGAATTAAGAGGACCTATTTTTGTCAAAGTAATACATCGAAAACAAAGAAACTGTCGCTACTCTGCAGCCGTTCTTGCCAAATGTTCGCGGGTAACAATGCAACTCGCGATTTATTTTTCGTAGTCTAGTGTCTATTGACAATAAATATAAGAAAAAATTGGTATTTTGTATATTCTATAGAATTTATATTCTATAGAATTTATCGCGTGATTTTGCGACTTCTCTTTCCGAGTCCTTTTCCGTGCGGAATTTGTAAGACGATTTACTTTATTGATCTACCCTAAGTTTTAATCATTTATTTACGATAAACTATTTTGCGATAAATTACAATTTTGACAATCCTCTCGTAGGACTGGGAGAGGATGTGACAGAAAGTTATAATCCTTCTCGTATAAAAAACATGTTTAATTTATACATTTTACGTGATGTCTCACCTACTTTTAGAAAAATAAGTAAGAAATAAATAAATTAAAAAACTTATGTTAAAAAATAACGGAAACTTACTGCATATGCATTATTATATACAATTGTAATAACTGATTTTCAAATTAATATCTGCAAAAAATTTAAAGCTCTCTTTTTGAATCTAAAATTTCAAGATTGAAGATTCAAAAAATTTTTTTAATTGTTTTAATTAAATCTCTTTTTTTTGTAATTGCTGCGAGTGTATCGTTGCATGTAATTGTATTTATAAAGAACTCAAAGTTTGTCGAGAAAATTCTGATTTTCGCTGATGAAGACAAAAAAACACTCGTGCCTTTTCGAAGTTGAGATCATTTGTTAAACTTTTAGGCCCAGTTTCACAACTCATAGTTAATTCTTAAGCCAGATTCAATTTGTTTCTCATCTCTTTTTAAAATTGAAAAGAGATAATGAATAAATTGAATTTTGATTAAGAGTTAACCGTGAGTTGTTGTGAAACTGGACCTTATAGTAATTATATGCCAAAGATTCTTGTGTGTGATACAGTTCAATTTACAATTAAAATATACATAATAATGCCTACTCGGTAGAAATATTATTTTTCTTGAAAATAAGTGAAAAAGTGATGTGATGAATATATAATGTTTTTGTCATTTTACAACTCGTTGAAAATTAAATCCATGTAATGAGCTAAATGTATAAATCGCTGTAATAAGATATTAATACTATTGTATTATTTATTGAATTTATCTACAAATAAATGTTTCCTTCTCAAGTCCATTGTCTCTTGTCAGAGACGTGGTGATCTCTTCTGCATATATCTACTTATATATGGAAAATCAAGTTTTTAGTATCAGTTTCAAACGATTCAATTGAAAGAGTCTTTTATGACAAAGATATTCTCAGAAGTTTTCTGATTGTAATTGTCTTTCAAGAAATAACAATCAAATATAATCTAATACATATATGTATTCCGATTCGAATTCGGATCCTTGCTACAAAGAGCAACTACGTAATTATTGTTTTTGGCGGACGAACAAGATTAAACAAAATAAATATTTAAAACAAATAGACTAATTCGCATTTATTTCCTATTATATAAAAATCCATAATTTGGCGTTTGTTATTTTCATTATATTTCTTATTTTTAATCAAACTTTTTCTATAATAATATAATATCATGCTTTCTTAAATAATTCATTTCTCTTTAAATATAATTCATTTTTATTTTGTATATCTTGACGCGGACTTGTCTAATGACTGTCTATTAGAATTTGGATTATTTCTCTTATATTGATATTGAATGTTAACACACTCTTGGCTGAATTGATCTTAACAGTATACATAACTATCGAGATAAGACATTCACAACATTGTAGTGCATAATCATTTAAGTTTATCAAGAGTGCTCTGGTAAGTTTATCTAATTAGTTAATTTGTTGAAAATAGCCGAAAGCTAAAATGTTAAAATCAAGAATATTGAGAATAAAAAGGATTATAATACAATTTCACAGAGGAAATATACTAAAAAATATTATTAAACTTGTTTAAGTTAACAACTGCAGCTCTCAGTTGCCTTTCCTTATTATTAAAAATTATTTTTATTGTATTTTTATTTTATTAATTCATCATCTTTATAAATTTCTCTATTTTGTTTGTATTTAGTCAAGCTTCTTTTTCTAAAAATAATATTTTTTTAAATTAATTAATTTCTCAAATATATATAATTTTTATCACATTCCTATTTTTTTGTTTCTAATTAAACTTTTCAGAACAAATGCTGTATATTTTTTAATTAAAATAAGTAATGTTATCTTAAATATAATAATTTTATATAATTTTTATGATGTTTAATTCTTTCTTTTCGTTTTTAGCAAAGCTTTCTTTTTCAATAAGAAGTATAAAAAAGCTCATCAGAGCCTACATCAGCTGTTCAGAAATGAATAGAAAACTCTTTATTTTCATTAAATGTAACAAAACGAATAAAAGTTAATAAAAATAAGTTAATAAAATTAAAATTCAGACAAATGATTTTAATAATTCTCTAATTTTTTGTTTCTCGTGTTTCTTTTGAATGGCTGCATAGCAAATCTGATAATCTGATGAGCAATGTGATTCTACTTATTAACGCAATGTATATGATTTCGGTTTTACTTTATGTAAGTTTTTATATTATTATTATATAAGTTAATATTTTTGATAATCATTCGACTATTCATTACATAGCTAATTTGGCATTTGGATAAAGAAGAACTAAATTGTCGGGAATCATCAATTTTGAATTTGCGTTACTTATATAATTTTAATTTATATTTTATATTGATAAGGACCCGAATTGAAAGATTGAAACGTTTATTTGTTTTGTTATATTCACGAAAATAAAGAATTTTCTGTGCATCCGAATGCAGCTGATGTAGGCTTTGACGGGCTTTTTTATATTTTTCACTGATAGATTTTTTCGAGCCATTTTATATTTGTTTTTCTTTTTCAAATAATATCATATTTTATATTTTCATAAAATAATTCATTTTTCTCCAAATGCATCTTATAATTTTATGACATTTCATTTCTTGTTTTTTAATCAAACTTTTTTTTTTATCGACAAACTTCATGTATCTTAAAAATAATTAATTTCTTTCCTTCCTAGTTTTAATTTTATAAAATGTTTTAATACATAAAATGTTTTAATTTTTAATATGAAATAATATTAAAATGTTTTAGTATTTTTTTTTATAATAATTTTTCTATAAACATAATTTCTTTTTAGATTCTTTCGATTGTTCGATGGCTCGAGAAATTGGTCGATATAAACTCTCACATACCTTTTTATTGTAAGACTTTCTGTTGGCAATCCTACATCCAAGCGAAGTGTTTCATGTTTATTGTCTGTCCAGTTCAGTGTAGTATGTAGTAGTTCAGTGTGTGGAGAACCAAGATGGCTGAAGGATGACAGTATACAGCTGTCAAGCTGTATTGAACAAATAACATTTCAAAGAAATTGGAGGGAAAATGTCTCACGTGCAATATGTGGATGAATTGGTAAAGGAGTACTTGCTCTTCAGGGGTTTTAGTCAGACCTTAAAGGCCTTTGATAATGATCTGAAAGCAGAAAAGGAAAAGGGATTTAGGGTGAGAATGATTACAGCAAAATAACAAAGCATCCAACCAAATAAGAATATGCCTTATAATAAGAATAAGATAAATGCGTTTGAAATAATTGTGCGACTGTTTATTTTTATCTATTTGCTTTATTCTGCTGTTATGTATATATATATATATATATATATATATATATATATATATATATATATTTATATATATATTTATATTTTTTTTTTTTTTTTTTTTTATATATATATATATATATATATATATATATATATATATATATATATATTTATATATTTATTTATCATGTTCTTTATTCAAAGTGTTACATTTGTACTGAAATATTTGTTTGCGAACTACAGATAGTATTAATAAAAAAAATTGTATATCGATATCAGGGAGATAGCTTAATATTTGACAATGTTTGATTGAGCAGGTAGATAAAATAATCGATCAATTAATGCAATACATATATACCTATGATCTGACGTCGCTGAGAGAATTATGGGGACATTTTGATACTAGAATGTTTTGCCGATTGGAAAGTCATTTTACGCCTGCGATTAGAAAGTTGGAGAATTCTGTACTAAAGATGTACTTGGTGAACGCAGCTGTGAATGGCAAACAAGACAAAATACAGGAATTTTTCACCAAAATGACACCAGAACTACAGGGTCATTCAGAATGGAAGGAATGGTTTGGTATGCCTCTCATATTCATTTATGGATTTATTTATAATACTTCAGACTTAGAAGATTAATATTGTATGCTTTGTGATATTGTAGCTTTCCCCTTTATCAAAAATCCTGAAGACAATCCAATTTATTCGGTCCATTTTAGTAAGCAGTGGCACGATACTATGTTGGTATCCTTACATAATTTTTTAGCAACAATCTTTCAAGTAAGTAAAAAAAAGCATTTCCATCACATTACAAAGGTAAAATCAGTTTCTTCACATAAGTAAAACACAGATTTAAATAATAGAAAATAGAAGAAGATTCATTATCCAATTGAATATGCCTATAAGGAATTTTTAACGCATTTAATTACATAATAGATTTATTTTTTTATTTGTGCACTAGACTGCACTAGGATTTTCTTTCTCCCTTTATCAAATATATGTCTATTTCACTTTAAGTTTCAAAAGTGTACCAGTTCAACTACAGAAAACAGACCTTTCGTGTTATAATAAAATAAAATAAAAGATATGCTATATGAAACGAAATATGATACGAATGATGAAAAATTTAATATACTGTTATCTTAGTGTATGCCCCAGCCAACATTACTCACAATTGATGAAGACACAAATAAATTCAAACGATTGCAAGAGGAGAATGAAACATTGAGGCAACGGTTGAGTGATTCTGTTAAAATAGAAAGTGTATGGGATGTGAATCCAGGTCCGGCACCTCAACAACCCCCCCTTATGGATGATTTTTATATTATTGCTCAGTATGTTCGTTGTATTTCATAAAAAAGATTCTATAATATAAATATAATATAATTAATGATATTTATAAATAATAGAGAGTCGCCATTACTGGAAAATCCAAAGACACTGAGGAATCTCATAAAAAATATTGGCGGTGGATCCAGCCCAATCCTAAGTAGAAAGTCTGCAACAAACGTAAAAAAAAATGCGGAATCCGAGATGGTCTCGACTAAACGGACGAATACGAAAGGACGGGTGAATTCGATCAGTAAGTCCGAGGCGGTCGCTAAGAGGAGCATCAGCTGTGATTCAAGATTAAATAGTTCTAGGAAAAGAGACTCTTCTATAGACACTGCTATCGAAAGAAAAACTAAGGAAAAAATAGACTCCAGTTATATTCTTTTAAGTCAGGTTAAAGAATATTACTAATCTCAGGAAATTTTTACTATTTCTACTATTTATTACATTAATCATGTTTATGCAATATGCATGATGTTTACAGGAGGAGTATACAGAACACAAAACCTCTATAATTCAATGCAAAAGTAATGCGAGTGGATCGTATGTCGCAACGGGCGACGCCGATGGTGTCATTAAAGTATGGACGCCGATTCCTTCACCAAAGTAAGAAATTTGTTTATACATATGACTTTGTCTATTAATGTAACATTAATATGTAATTCTTACTATCTATATTATTATCTATTTGTATTAGGACTGTTACTACGTTCTCTTCCTCTACGGCAAATTCTAACAAAGCAATCACCTCACTGGACTGGATATCGAAAAATGAACGTTATTTCCTGCATGGCGACAATAATGGTTTAATCCAATTGCATGACACGCGAGACTGTAAAACGCTCTGGGATATCCAGCACGAGAATTCGCGGATTGTTACTTTAATATGCAATCCGACGGAATCTACCTTTGTTTGCTCTGTATCAGATGGCAATGAGGGTAAATTGTTGTTATACGATATAAAAACGAAGAAGCTCGAAAGAACATTGCCGCTGGAGCAGAACGTTACCGCTTTATGTTCCGCTTTTAATCATAATGGCCAATTACTTATCACGGGATTGTCCAATGGCAATATACTCATACATGATCTGAGGCGAAATGAGATAATAGATAATCTCAACTGCCACTCTAGCCCAATAATTGACATAGAATTAATTAATGATTTTACGAATATATGTGCGCAAAGTGAGGACGGTAAATTATGTCAAAGGAGCTTGAATCACTTTGGAAAGATTTTGTGGGAGACCAAAATTAAAATCGAGAAGAACCCCGTTCATGGAAAATTATTTACTTTTGATCAAACTGGCAATTATATGTTACTCTGCACACAAACTGGAGGAAATATATACAAGGTATGTGTAAGATGTTTTATATGCATACATGCTTAATATCAATTGATTATATAATATTTAAAAACTTATTCTGTTATATTTTACTGTATTCTGGTATATTATTCTGTATTATTTTTAAAATATTATATATTTAATCGATCTTTCTGTTTCGTCAGATGCCACCAGGCGCGCAAGGAAAGATTTTAGAGCTAGGCGGACACAAAGGTACTCTATGCTGCGACTGGTCGACTGCCAATCAATCTGGAACTTGTATAACTGGGGGTGCAGAAGGGAAAGCACGAGTATCAACACTACTTTCACCATGATATAGAAATAAAATTAGCATTTGTGTAAATTCGTAAAACAAATAGGCAATTACTAATATTAATTAAAGATCTTGTAGATAATATTTTATTCACTATGTTAAACTCGCAAGTGATTAGATAGAATATACGAGTATGTGATGTAGAATAATTATATCACATTAGGTTTTAAGATATTACATTGTATCGCCAAAGCGTAGGTAATTTGTGTAAAGAAAAGATTCAAATATTTTATGAAAAGTACAATGTATCACTCTGGCAGTAATCACAAGTAATAATAATATAATAATATAATAACAGTCTTTTATCGTTTAAAAAGCAATCAGGGATTATAATATACATACCAAATACAAAATGTACAGAGAATTGTAATTATTTTAAGGAGAATCATAAATATCTGTATAATTATTATTACATATGATAATTTTACTCGTTTTTATATTATAATAAAAAGAAAACGTAAAAAAGAACAAGGTCTCGTATGTAAAGTTAGAATTTAGGAAAATAAAACATGTACAAGAGATCAAGAAAATGTCAATAAATACGAGTCAATTTTAACGTTGCACATGTTCAGTTATATTGAGCTTCTTACCTTTTTCAAATCTTTACATTTAACATGAAAGGAGTTTTAAGTGTGGTCTTCTCATAGACCATCTATTAAATGGACCTGTCATATCTAGTTGTGGAGACCAGTACCTTCTCAGGGCTTCAGTTATCTCCGAAGGAGTTAACGGTTTCATTACGAAATTCTAGAAAACAATATACAATATACATATATATGTTATTCTACGTTAGTTCGATTTTTTAACAATTATAATATGTACCTTGCTATGATAGCGCGGCTTGAATGTAAATGGATTAATGTAATTGAGTCGTTGCCGATCTATGGCATCGCCGTGCATTTTACCCTGATCTTGCCGGACTAGGAATGCGAGATCAACAATTTGAGCAACTGTTTCATATGCAAGGTAAGATAAGATTGTGTATGCTTGCTTTGATACAGTAACATCACCTATAATTAAATAAATACAGTATTTAAAATATGATAAAATGTAGATTGTATACATTTTTATTCTAATCGAGAGTAGATAGTACCATCTGCACAAATCCAATCGCTGAATTTGTGACGATTTTTGTTCGCAAAGGACACACGACGTGCCTTGCTGAATTTCATGTAATGCACCTCGTCCATGGACTTCGACGCGATGTCTGCACGAATGCATCTACGTCGTTTGACATCATCTACCGAGGATGAATTTTCCAGAAGTTCACCTGTATTGTCAATCTGTTCTAGAAAACTTTGAAACGGTACTTTTTTCTTGATATCCAGTTGTTCAGGATCCGTGACATTTTGCGGCACATCGTTCGCTGTCATAAGTTTTTGAACCGAACATCCTAATTCTTTGAGTTCTGAAAGACGAAAAATTTGATTCTAAGTAAGAAATAATGGTATATGCATAGTCTACTCTTATGGCTGAACTAACTTACATTTGTATTTAAAAAGAAAAAAAATATATATATATTTTTTTCTTTTATATATATATATATATGAAATACACTTGTATTTAAAATAAATTAAAATGTAATTCAAATGAAATAGATATGTATTCAGATCTGAATCTGAAATAACGTTCACTAATCATACAGTGTTATTTCTAATAAAAAACTGAGTCAAAAAGTCCTCTACCATTTTGCAAGTTTTGCAATATTTTTCTTTAATCACTCAATGAGCAAATGTTTAAAATCGATGCATAAGACAACTTTAAGTTAGCTTTAAGAGTTTTTTAAGAAACATCTTCAAGATATTTCATAAAGAATATTGAAGAATATCTTAAAATTGTAATATACATCGATTTTATTCGGCTATCTTTCAAAATTAATATCTCTTTAATTAATGTGAAAATTACAAAATAGTAAAGGACTTTCCGACTCAGTTTTTTATTAGGAATAGCACTGTATGATTAGTGGGAGTTATTTCAGATACATTCTGTATATTTAAAATTTAGCGAAAGCAAAATCGAAAGTTTATAGTGCAATAATAAAAAATAGACCTTATAATTAAAAAATTTTACTGTTAACTTACCAAGATATTTCACAATGCGCTGAAGTCTGATCTTATCTTTACGCAATAAAAAGAGAAGATCTTCTCCATTAATAATATTACTTTTTTTCGAATTAGCTCGTCTGTCTGCTATTTCACAAGCTCTTCTGACAATTATTTTCATTTGTTGTAGCACGACATCCTCTATAATCTTTGCAGATTCGAACAATGGTTCGCTGCTATCACCAAACCCATGCATCATCTGCCGAATTTCTACACAAACCATTCAACTTCATTTAACATTTACTTTGTGTAAAGTATAATTAATCTTACTTAATAACTGCATTTAATATGAAGTTATTTGTCAATATTCTAAGAAAAAAATTTTCACAATATCTCATAAGATTTTTAAGAATTTGTCATATCTTTAAATTTATAAAGATTTCTGGAAAAATATTTTAAATATTTTTAGATTTTTATAAATCTTCAAAAATTATAGAATGTTGTATCTTAGAAATCTTATAATGTATTTCAGAATTTATATTTGAATTTATATTTGAAAAATTCTAGAAAAGATGAATACTTTTAGCAGAATGTTTCTGAAAAATGTTCTAATTTGTACAAAAGATTTGGAAATTTTTAAAAACTTATTGAACTATATAGAAACTCTAAAAAATTCTGAAAAATTATATAAAGAATTTAAAAAAAAATTTCATCAAGTTATGCAAACATTATATTAACAATAATGCAATAGATAAAATTAGCTAATAATGTTGAATTTATTAAAATATCTTTTAAAATCGTAATGTGAACACACAATAACTAGGAAATGAAAGCTTTGAATGGTCAAATTAGATCTTCGGTGCTTAAATAATTCGATGAGAATTTATATCATATTATAATTCTGCAAACTGCACATCGAATTTAATTTTCAGTTTTGAAACACAGTCCTAAATAAAAATATCACAAATGAAATTAATAAGCAATTTAATAATATTGAGCTCATAGGCTGCCATATTTATTTGGCATTAATTCTATTTGCGCTAATGAGTTTTGATAAGATAACAATTACAATATAGAATATTATAATTTTATCTATATATTTCTATTGTATATACACATATAAATCGAATACATAACCTCATAAATTACAATGAGTGCTTACCCTGAGTGTAATTCAATGATTCAGTATCTGACGGTTTAAAAAATGATGCTTCTGCCATTTTTGCTTATTTGTGTCACTACTTTATCAAATGACAATATAATGTAAAATGTTCGAACGAAAATTAAACATTATAAACAAGCATTCATTCATCGATACAATATTTACATTAAAATACTGACAGTGCTGCCACTATCACGGAATGCCAATCAACAGAAGAGGTGGGGAAAAGATATATATAAAAAAATTTTAAATATATTCATCCGTGGCAGGTATAAAGCAATCTCAATTTATTGAGTTTTTGAAAAAAAAGTTAATAAAAAAGGCAATAAAAACCAAAAGAGGATTAAATAAAATATTAAAATTATTATAAAAATATTTTTCAATAAAATTGTTTTTTAATTTATTTTTTGTTAGCTCTAGATAGAACATTTACATCAATTTGTGACAGTGCTTTACATAAAAGTTCTGAAAAATTATAAGAAAGAATTTCACTAGGATTATATTAATAGCAATGCAACAGATAAAATTAGACTTTATGGCCAAGGTTGTGTATAATGAATAAAAAAAAAAATAAAATAAAAGGATTTCAATTCAAATATTTGAGAACGTTTTTATTTGTTGCTTCAAATTATTGATCTTTAATAATAATATATAAAAATTATGTTCACTTATATAAACCTTTTATATATAAAAATTTATAATTATCTAAAATTTATCGTATAGTCGAAAAGTTGATTACTCGTAATTTATTATTCAATTTGTTCTGCCGCGATGTGTTCTGGTACAACTTTAGCAACTTTACGGAATTCCTTACTTAAAGATTTTGGACATTGCATTTGTGTCCAACTGATTGGTACCATAACTACACCTGTAAGATAACAAGTTAAAATAAGTCAACAAAGGAAATATATACTGATTTTTTACCTTCGTCGCTGTGAGCTATAACTACTCCTAGCTCATTTTCTGCGGTGCTTAATTGATAAGAGTGTATTTCTGTCATTGGCATCTATCAAGAGGTATAAGAAAAATTATAGATTTAATCCTTGAAAGTTTAGTTTTAGAGCGAAGCCAAAGGATACAACTCTTGCGAGAATAATATCTCCAGGTCGATAGCACTTGTACATCTCTAGTTTGTCTTTGTCAATTGCTCGAACATCCTCTTTTCTCAATATTCCTCTGTAAGGTCTCGTCAACACTATGTCACCTACGCACTTGATACTGCATTTACAAAATCTTTGATTCACTACAGTGACCATGGCTGTCACAATGTCTCCTGGTGCAGGAACGATGCTTTGTTCCGTTATACTATGTACTTCCACTGTACGAGTCTATAATAATGTAAGATTTAGACTGATTTTTCATTATCTGATTAATGTATGATTTAAATTTAACATGGCTTAACTTGATATAAAAATTGTGTTTTTCGAACTATAATTAATCACTAAATTGATAGTTTCATACGAGTGATATTAAAAGTTACTCATTACAAAATCATACCATCAGTGATTACTCATAGTTAGAAAAATAGAATTTTTATATTATTTTTATATTATTAAGTATCATAAGTTAATCAGAGAATGAAAAATTAAAGTAGAAATATCTATTTTAAAACTATTCGAAAGATTTCCATTCTAGTATATTAACCGTCTAGAGCTAACATGTGCCTATTGGACCTATTCAATTATATTCTTTTGGATTTGACAATGGATTTGGTCTTATTTAATTATTCTTCGGCCAGTATTTATAATCAGTTCTTATATTTGAGACTGTCTTAAGTATAGCCTTAAAATGTCATTCATAGTCAGTTATATTCAATATTATTTTATATTCAATATTGTCTTAAGTATAGTCTTAAGAAGTCTTGAACTAATCAGAGGGTCGTATTAGCATCTTAAGCTATTACTTAAGACAGTCTTGAAATAAAAACGGACTATGAATATCATCTATCAGAAGACTACATTAATAAAATCTTAAGACATTACTTAATACAGTCTTAAAATAAGAACGGATTATGAGTACTCATAATGTTATATCTGCAAATTTGAATTATTGTTATTGAAATAAACTTAGTACTAATTCTTTTTTTATATGAAGTCTGTCATTTTGATTCCTTGAAATTAATTAGTATCTTTTAGTCAACATAAATTAAATAGATCTCATAGATCCAGTATAATTGTTAGGTTTTGAAGTCAGTTCAGGAGAGTTAAATACAAACACAGAAGATTTTTACTTTGTCGTCTGTTACTAATTTTACAATGCCAGCGAGTTTCGAATAGATGTAACCCTGCTGCTCGTATGTCCCTGCACCAGCTACATTACTCTTATCGGCTACACATAATCTTTGGCCTTGAAAAAATATTGCAAAATTAATTTAATATTTGCGAAGCAAATTGACACCGCTAAAAATCCATAAATAATTACCGGGCACACAAATGACAAGTTCTTCCTGTTCAGTCATTTCTGTATTCCTTTTGATGTATATTGGTAATCTCTAATTTATCGATGAAAAACATTAACTTCTTGTGTAAAATTGTTGTATCAGTAACATACAAAGATCTAGAAATCCGAGAAATATATATACAAATAAAAATTTTGTATTTGTTTTCGAATTATTAAATTTATTTTGGTTTGACAAGTTTTATGAGGTTAGGTTAGATTAACCACATGTGGACATATTTCAGATTTTCAGATGGCATCACTGCGACAAGAATGAAGCAGTTGCGATATATCGCATCACGTGACTTTAATGCCCGTATTCATAGTCAGACATAATTTAATTAAGGAAGCTTTAATATAAGGCCTATGAATACGAGTATAAACTCTTCGATATTTTGAGATCGCAGTAGATAATATTGGCATCATGATTATCATGAAGTCTATTTGCATCATAAGCAATTAATACAACTTTTGACCAGCAGACTTCAGCGGCATATAATACTCGTATTTATAGTCTCTCGTATATAAAACTCGTATTTATAGGCTTTATATTTAAGGCTTCTTTAAATTTATCTTTAGATACTCTACGAATTATTTCATTGGCTGCTGAGCATCTAAAGATAAATTTAAGCCTAAGTACAAGGTCTGATTATGAATAAGTATATAGTATAAACACCGAGCGTCGGTACTTTTGATGTAGTGGTCACATGACTTGCCGCCATGTTGTGAATGTTGTGCCAATTAAAAAGGCGTTTATAAATTTGAGTTTTTATAAAGCTACAGAATGATTTTTCTAAAAAAAAGACATAATTCGGTCATGATAAAAATTATTTATAGTGAGTATATTTTTAAATCAGAATTATAATAATTATAATGTTAACGAACTCATTACATAAAGATAATATTCACATTAATAATAATAATATTAAACAGTAATAAGTAAATTAAAAATAATAATTGATTAAATATATTGATTGAATAAAATTGATGAAAATTGTAATTGAATAATTATGAAAAAATAATATATTGCATGAAAATTGTAATTAAATATGAAGTTGTAATTTAATAATA
>Ga0157364_1002835_pt1 | contig 16514 bp, 8 predicted proteins | sample AttsexASBM2_FD_111476 | JGI IMG/M metagenome (GOLD analysis project Ga0157364, IMG submission 111476) | Fungus gardens microbial communities from leaf cutter ant in Ribeirão Preto, State of São Paulo, Brazil - Atta sexdens ASBM2 | ecosystem: Host-associated > Fungi > Mycelium > Unclassified ...
CTCTGTTCGAGCACTCTCCTCAGATTCATATGATTCTCACTTGTTCTCTTTGGAGGTGGGCTCTCCAATAAGTTTTTCTGCTTGGCATTGATCAATACTTTTTTAGAACAAAGTGAAAATTCTGGATGGCAAGTTGGCCAAGAAGTAATAAGTAGGAAGTAGGATTAATGCATCTTTTGTTATGTCTTTTGTTATGTTCACCACCTCATGTTCTACAGATGTTCACCTCATGTTTGCTATGACTTAGACATGTGTTGGGGTTTGTTTTATCTTTGACTTATAGTTATTGTGTCTTATATCTTCTTTATGGTATATTAGTCAGTGCTTTATGTAGTAGTGGAGGCCTCTTCATGTTTTCCTTATACTTTTCTCACTGTTTTCTTTAAGAATGTCTTTTTCTTTTTTTATAGTCATTGGGTATATATAGTTGTAAATACAATTCTGTATTCTTATGCTTTATCAATTGACCATTCTCTTCTCTTTTACTTAAGTTTTTGCCTAAGTTATAACCTGAGCTAAGCTTGGAAATGTAATATCTTTTCTCTTTTTCATTTATAAAAGTTATGAAATTCATAGTTTTTAAACTTAGTTTAGATTGCAACTAAGATAAGACTTGATAAAGAATGAAAGGGATAAAGTTTTAAGAAAGCTTAAAAGAATAAAGAATAAATACATAACAGATAACAGATAATATTATAGAAGAGTATAAATAAACAAGTAATATATCTAAAAGCAAAAGATTAAGTATATAGAAAATGTGAGAGAACTCATCTTACTTATCAATTTATTGTCTAAACAAGATATATGCAGTACTCATCTTAAGAAGAATCTAAGAGAATTTTAAACAGCTAAAGTTAAGATTTAGTATAATGTTACAACTATTACACCTTATAACAAGATATAATGGCTGTCATAAGTTAGTCACACACATATTATAGTCACAGTTACATAATCACATGATATATAGAAAAATATAGAAAGTTCTAAAAGAATAATGTGATATATATAGCCTTTAGAATAGGTTAAAACTTGATTTTACTCTTAAGACCATTGGAGCTTAAGGTTTTTTCTATTCTCTCTCTTTACTTTCTATTTATTCTTAACTGAGAGATAACAGTATTTTTTGGTTTAAGAAGTAATAGCTAAACTTTAGGTTTAAAGAAAAAATAACAGCTACTGGAAGGCTTGTCATAAATGTTAATTTTCATGTAGTAGGCTTGTACTATTAGTCTATTATAATTAGTATATGCAAAGTAGTGATATTGCCCAGTAAAGAGGCATTTAGCTTAAAGATATTAGTATACAAATTTTCTTAAGACAGTAGTTAGTTGACAGTGTGAAATAAGACAAGAAGAATTTCTATTAGCATCTACAGAGATTGAGTTAGACTCAGAATACAATACTGAGAGTGGGATTAGTACTGGCTTCTTTTCCTTACCTCTTTACACATTCTCATCTCCTATACTACCACTACTACCATCATCACCTACATCCATTCATTTACCCTATTAGATATAGTTCATACTAAAAGGTAAAAGTCTATGAGATTGGCTTAGAGCTATACCAAGTACAAAAACACTATACAAAGTATATAGTGATATAGTATTTCTAGAACAATCTTGGCTTTAAATTTTCTTTTATCTATTTTCTTTGATTTAATTTCTCATTTTCTTTTCTTTTCTTTTTTATTTATTTCTTAGACAATGAAGAGACACATGACTATGGTCACATAATGCATCATAAGATATAATGTTATAGGTCTGAAACATAGTAGAAGAAACTAGAACAATAATATCAAGAACATGACTACAACATGTTTGTCTTGTGGTAACAGTATGATAGAACTTGTAATAGTAGTATATATAATGTATAAATACATTAGGAACTTCTTGTCAAGTTTTCCTGTGATCTCCATGAGATTTTCACTTGTAAGACTACTTTAGTATACTATTGACTATCTTGGTTAGTGGTTGCCATAACAGTCATAACTTCAGGAGTGAGTACTGATAGTAGTGTGTTGCTGAAGAATACTGGAGATAAAGTTTAACTATTATAGTTGATTATTAGACTAGTGAAATACAATGTACCTACTTGTTATAGTACGCTTGGACACTAACATTTTTCTTTTTCTTTTATCTATTTTTTGTTATAAGACGAGTGTGTGGACAGACTTTGGCTAGGGTTAGGGTTAGCCAGACATAGATAAGTAATTAATTATTAGTCTACAACGGAAGAAGAGCACATGACCTGAAAGTCATGTGAAATAGTCTAGAGCAGTCTGGAAGGACTTAGAGTCTAGAAGGATTGAGAGGAGAGTTAGGGTTAGGAGTGACGTCAAGGAACATGAGTTCTTCATGGTGTATACATGGTGCACATATGGTGACGGAGATCAAAGAGTATGACATCAGGGCACATGGATATGGCATGGTGGCCTTGAGGTAGAAGCATGGTAGATGAGTAATAGGACATGAGATAGACACATTGTTGTAGCACGGACCACATTGTATTTATATAAATAGAGGAGCAATGCAGCAAGGGCTCCTTGTTGAGTTCTCTTGTAATCCCCACTACTAGATAGCCAACTAAGAGCTTTGCTGAAGTAAGCAAACTACAAGTGCCGTTCCGGTGAGTGGTTACTACAACATTTTTCTTGATTTAATATTTCTTTTCTTTTAATATTTCTTTTTCTCTTTCTTATTATTTTGATGATAAAAAGACACATAACTGCGGTCACATGACATGTCACATGATGTGAGGTCATAGGCCTAGACTTTGGAAGAAGGGACTAGAAGGATGATGTCAGGGCATATATATATATAGTATGGTGTCCTTATGGAAGACATGAGAGTGAGGCATGGTGGAAGTATGGACAATGCATGGACATTAGGGTAGGATTATTTATTACTAGCACAGACTATGAGACTTTTGTATAAATAGTATAGGAACGCAGCAGAGACTTCTTGTCGAGTTTTCTTGTAATTTCCATAATAATATCCTACTAAGAGATTTAATTTTTGTGCTACTATTAGTCTTTGTGATTAGTGGTTGCCACAATACTACTGGTCTTATATACAAGTAATATGGAAAGGAGAAACTCAAAGATTTCAGAGTGTAGCTCCAAGCAGAGATTTTAGTAGTGAAATACTAAAAGGGGTTAGATAGAAAAACTGTGCTGTGGAAGACCAAGTTTAATAGAAGTACTACTATTATAAAAGACTGAGTACTTACAGAATTTGGAATAAAGTATAACACTGTTGTAAGAGATATATTATGAAAAAAAGGCTGTCATGGAAGATAGGCTTTTATCAGGGTTGTAAACAAGATAACATCTTTATGAAGGATGGGCTTTGAGTGAACTTAGTATATGATATACTTCTAGTTTACAATATGAGTTAAAATAACTCTCTAGAACAAATATTACTTCAATTAAGCAATGAGATGAGTAGATTGTGGCAGTGTAGATATAGATAGTAGCATTGGTAGCAATAGAACAAGGAAAAGGGAAGACAACAATTCCAAGACCTAATATTAGGTTTAATAGTAAGATAGCCAAACCACCTACTTTTGATAGAGATACTAGCAAGGTAATAGGTTTTGTTACAGCATGCAAGCTTTATATTAGAATAAGAATAAAGAAGATATCAGTAAAGAAACAGTGTTAACATATATATATATAAAGAGAGTTGGTAGGTATTTAGAAGGAAAATGTTTTAGAGAATTTGAAGTCTAGAGAGCTAAAGTTTCTATTAGTGAGAGACTTTCTTACTGAGCTGAAAAAAGAATTTGATAGAAGGAATGACAAGTCAGTAAAGATAGTAGAATTAAGAAAGATAGAACAAGAAAGTGTTAGATGTAGTTCACATCTCATTATTTGAGACCTGATAGTGAGTTCTTAGAAGTTCAGTTGGTAACTTGCATTGTGTAGAACATAGATGTCAGAACAACTTTTGGCTTCAGCTTATATACTATACCTCTACTAGTTACACTGGCTGCATATATCAGGAAAAGTACTCAGGAATGCCAGATGAAGAAGTCTATCGAAAGATGGAGAGATATGTTACTGATAATACTAGAAGATAGTACTAGTTTTAGTTGATTTTCAAGATAAGGCTTTATAGTGTAACTACTAACTTATACTTATATACTAAGTATGTTATCTAGGGTAATTATCTAGGAATGGAGACTATTACCCTAGTTCTGGTGATTCTCAAATGTTTGAATAGAGATCTATAGAATTGTTGAAGGTCTAGTAAGGATATCTGAGATGGAATGTAGGCTGTTAGAATAACTGAACAAAGACCATAGAAATATAGCAGAGTTGTATCTTTAAGAAAACCTAAGCATATATTGGAAGACAAAATAATCAAGTATAACCCATCTCCAGAAAAACCTAAGAGATCAAGATAAGATTTTCTGAAAGTAGTTGTTATTTTAAATACTTTATTGTCTATTGCAATCTAGCAGAACAAATGCTAAGCTCACCATCATAATGATAGTACATAGTATCATAGTATGCTTGAACTCTTATATTTTATTTTGATTTTCTTTTCTTTTTATCTATTTTCTTTGATTTGATTTCTCTTTTTCTTTTATTTAATAAGTGAGATCTTCTTACATTCATGTCAGAGTTGCGAACATTGGACTATATTTTATTTTCCTTTTTCTATATTAATTTTAATTTTATTTCTTTGACAATGGAGGGGGATATGACCATGGTTACATGACATATCACATAACATGATGTTATAGACATAGAATCTAGGAAAAGAGACTGGAAGGATAATTTCAAGATGTATATTTATGACATGTTTATAGAGTAGAAATGCATTGAGAACTTCTTGTTGAGTTCTCTTGTAATTTCTATAAGATTCTTACCTGTAAGATTATTTTAGTATACTATTGACTATCTCAGTTAGTGGTTGCCACAATACACAGATGGTCAGAAACATGAGTAGAATTGTCTAGAACATTACCCAAAAAGACAGAAAGTACTTGATATTAACAGAGAGCGACTAGCAAGAGTCTTGGAAGTCATTGGAAAAGATGGTATGCAAGAATGAAGTTTATAGTAATGGTAGTTAAGAGAGTTTGTAGGTCCAATAGTATTTTTTAGCAACAAACAAGGATGGAAAAGTTTATAGAAAAGACTGTAAAGTTTGGAATTTAATATCAATGAAGAATTAGGTTCTCTTACATCTACTCCCTTCTCAAGTCTACTATAACTTAAAGTAAGAGAAATAGATTTGAGCTTGATTTGCTTGAAGTCTGCTGCTCATATGAATCATAGTGCTCAGAGATTTAAATAGTAGAACTCTACTATCTTTCTTAGAATAAAAACATCTAATATACTTTCCCAAGAATTGGCTTCTAATCCAAAACTCTTATATTTGATGAGATATTGGTATTTTTAGCAGTTCTAGTGGCTGTCTGAAATATTCAACTTCCTATTCCTTCTCTCCATCTATTATGATAGAATTTGATGGAGGTAGTACTTGTTAGCCTGATATTAGATTCATGGAAATAGCAGTTAGCTTTACTATATTGAATACTAGATACAGCCTTCTTGTTGTGGCAACCACTTATTACAGTGACAAATGATCTCACTAACGAGTAAATCTCTCAGTAGAGTTATAATGTGGGAATTTCACAAGAGAACTTGACAAGGTGTTATAGTGCAAGGATGTGGACAGACTTTAGGGTTAGGGTTAGGACAGAGTAAAGATATGGTAGTAGTAATTATTAGTCTACAACGGACAAAGAGTTAGGAGATAGGCACGTAACCTGGAAGTCATGTGGAATAGTCTAGAGTGGTCTAGAAGGACTTAGGGTCTAGAAGGATTGGGAAGAGTCTAGAGTAGGAGTTAGGGTTAGGAGTGACGTCAAGGGACATGGGTTCCTCATGGTGTACACATGATGTGCACATGTACAGTGGAGATTAAAGGTATGACGTCAAGGCACATGTAGGAAGCATGGTGGCCTTATGGAAAACACATGTGGATGAGTAAGAGGACATGAGGACAGAGCGTGGACTTTAGGGTCGGTAATATAATGTTGTAGCACGGACCAGGACAAAGTAGTATATATAGTGGTAGATATTAGTAGGAGCTCCTTATTGAGTTCTCTTGTATCAACCCAGTATAAGGTTTAGTCTTGAAACCAACTCTAAGGTTTTGAGTCTACAACACAAGGAGTCTCTGCTAAATTAGAGTCCTATATATACAAAACATGCTTGGTCTGTGCTACCAATACTTAAGCCTACCCTTATGTCCATGCCTCTACCTCATGTCTGCCTTAAGGCCACCATGTTGTATACATGTGCCCTAACATCATCTTCTAGATCCTTCCACCATCTTCTAGGCCTATGACATCACATCATGTAACATGTCATGTGACTGCAGTGTCATATGCCTCTTCATCGTCCAAAAGAAAAGAAAAAGAAAAAGAAAACAAAATTCCTATAAAGTCAGAAAATAAAATAAAATAAAAGAAAAAGGAAAATAAAAATTATTCATGTCCAAAGCGTCCCATAACACTTCTCATAGATAGAGACAGATTAAAGCTGTAAGACATTAGACCTACTTACTTCTCTATAACATATAAACTTATTTGCTGATGTACTAGCTTAACTGATAAGCATGTGGTGTGGATGTCTATAGAGTCTAGATATACCTTATTACCAGGTTTGAAGACAGAGACAGACATGTGACATCTGCTGTAATACTTGATTATATTCCTCTGAGATTTACAGATAGTGGTCTTAGCTTCTTTTAATACAGATCTCATCTGTTCCATAAACTATGACACTCCTTTTAACATTAACTTCTTCTAATGTAACTCAAGGTAGAAAAGGCAATTTCAATACAAAGTAAGCTATAGAGCTCTTTGGTAAAAATGGCCATAAATTGGGGTCTACAGTCTGATACAACATATGTAGAGAAGCTGTAAAGCTTCTATATGTTATATAGGAAGATTCTGACAGCTTCCTCCATATTTATTGTAATATAGATGGATGTCACATCATAATCCAGCTATATCTGTTCTAAACCACAGATAATACTCTTTCTCATCTATATTTCCTGATCTTTTCCAGTGTAGATCATACCCACCTCAAATATCCTTGTTTGACTCTTGATAACTCCATAGATCTCTACCCCAGACATTTGAGGATCATCTAAAACCAGGATAACTCACTTAGCAGTCTTCATTCCTAGATAAATATCCTAGATAACATACTTAGTATATAAGTCAGTAGTTATACTGTAGAAGCCTTATTCTGAAAATCAACTAAAACTATCATTATCTTCTGATATTAGCAATAACATATCTTCCACCTTCCAGTGGAATTATCTGCTAACAATATTCTGAGAATCTAGTGTAACTAGTAAAGGTACAGTACACAAGCTGAAGCCAAAGATGATTCTAACTCTTCTATTTTATATGCCTGGATAACACAAGTTATTAATTTGGACTTTCAAGAGCTCACTATTAGGTCTTGGATAATGAGATGTGAATCACATCTAATAGTAAGGATAAAATGAGTTGTTTTAGACACTGGTGTTATGCCAGAAAATACTTCTTTGTAAAAGAACATACTCTTATAATGTTTTTAAGCATTTAAGATCTCTTTAAAGGCATTAGCAAGAAGACTTTAGGCTCTTAGATGATGTTTCAGGCTCTCTCAAGTTGGTATCCACTTGAGAGATGGTATAGTAACCATTAAACAAACTAAACTTTAGACTTGGCAAAGTATTAATAATATGGTTTTCTGAAAAAATATAGAGAATAGAATGTTACCTACTCATAAATGTTATAAGACGAGAGTGTGGACAGACTTTGGCTAGGGTTAGGGTTAGCTGGACATAGATAGATAGTATCATTATTAGTCTACAATGAATGGAGAGCACATGACCTGGAAGTCATGTGACAGAGTCTAGAATGGTCTGGAAGGACTTAGGGTCTAGAAGGATCAAGAGGAGTCTAGATCAGAGTTAGGATTAGGAGTGACGTCAAGGGACATGAGTTCTTCATGGTGTACACATGGTGTGCACATGTATAGCAGAGATTAAGAGTATGACGTCAGGGCACATGTATACAGCATGGTAGCCTTATGGTGGATGAGTAATAGGACATGAGAGTGATGCATGGACATAAGAGCAGGTAATTATTATTGTAGCATGGACCAGGAGCCTGTAATATATATAGAGAATCAATACAGTGAGGGCTCCTTGTCGAGTTCTCTTGTAATCCCCACTACTAGATAGCCTTCTGTGAGCTTTGCTGAAGTAAGCATACTATGAGTGCCATTCTGGTGAGTGGTTGCTACAACAATAAAAGGAATAGGAACACTAGTATCATACTAGAAAGCAATGTTACCCACTTACAAAAGACTAAGTACAGACACTTGAGAGCACAATTAGTATAGCTACAAACATTCAGATGGTAGAATAAGGCAGGAACACAATAGATTAGAAGCTAGAGAAGTCAAAAATGGGCTTGTGAGTAAAAAAAGCTAGTGGAAATCACTAAAGAGAAATGGAATCAGTACTTGTGAGCAGGAAAAGACCATCAGTCTGATGTCAGATTGCAAATGGAGGGAGAATTATATGCTGTTGAGATCTCAGAAGTCTTTCTTATAGTTTTAGTCTTCATTCTCTATTTCTATTCTCTGTATTTTTAGACTAATATATAAGCTACAAGTGAAGAGAGCACAAGAGAGAGCTCCTATCCAAATTTTCCACTTGTGAGTAGTTGAATCACTACTTTATTGAGTAAGCATTGTTAGTGCCTTCTATCACTTTCAGACAAGTTTTGGAGAGTTCTAGCAGTCTGGAAAAGACTAATAAGGTAAGTATTAGTTAGTATCATCAGATGTAAGATTCAACTTAAGGGATGCCTTTAGAGTACATTATCTAAGATAGATAATGTTGTTGAAAGCTCTTAAAAAGCTTTGCAATCTATTCACTAGATTTTCTAAAGGAACTTGTTACATAGTGTAAGGTTCATTGTTTAGAAGTATGTTAGCAAGGAAAAGTGTGTTTTTTTAAGTCAACAATTTATTACATGGGGCGCAATGGCAGTCCATGCCTACAGGAGGAATTATGTATGGAGTATCAATACCCTAACCTTTTTTTATGCAGTTATCCAACACAAAGGACTACTAAGGAATTGAATCTATAACCTTAAGTAGGTTTGAGGTAGGCATAATATACATGGACAGGGATCTTTTCCACTATGCTATCTCTCCCCTAAGAAAAAGTGTTTGTAAAGTGGATATTATTTGTATATTCTTTTAAACATTCTTTCTAACTATATTCTTTTACATTCACAAAAGCTCTTTTAGGGGTTTTATGTATTTTATTTTTCTTTTATAATATTATTTCTATCTCTTCTCTTGATTCCTAATACTGATATTATCTCTTTTAAATTCTTTAGCATGTAGTTAAGAGCTAGTTGTTGTAACTTAAGATCTTGTATAAGAGTAAAATATGACTTTTGTATTGAGTAATACAAAAAAACTTGATAGAGTTCCAAGTACAAATTAGTTTACCTTACATACTACAGACCTTAGTTTGTATGCACACTACTGCTAACTGTCAGAGTTGCAAACATTGGACTTGATTGTTTCTTTTTTTGTTTTCTATGTCATTTTTGCTTTTTTTTTTCTATTATTATTAAAGTTAGGGTTTAAGCATGATGTTATGGTCATACTGTTACAAACTGTCATATAAAACTGTCACAGTAATGGTCACATGGTCATATGGTCATAATGGAACATGGCAGAATATTCTGGAATAATAATATCATACAATGTGTTTAACCTTATGGTTTATACATGGTCTTTAGGGTGGGCTAGATGTAGTAGTAGCATAGACTATCTGGTAGAGTATATAAGGTAGACAATATTGTACTAGGAACTCTATTGAGTTCTCTTGTGATTAACCTAATCTAAGGTTTACTTTTTTGACTTCAACTCTAAGTCTTGAGATATAACACTAACCTACCCTAAATTACATGTGCTGGTCATAAGACTAACATGTTGTTATCATGCTATATGACATGAACGTTCCAAAACAATAATGTCATTATCACAAAATGAGCTACTCACTAATTGTGTGATACTTGAACTTAGATAACTTGATAGTAATTCAGAGGTTCAGTATAAGGAAATAGTGATGATAGGTGATGAGTAGTATTAATAAGAATAATTGATGCTGTTAAGTTTAAGGTCTAATTCACAGACATAGAGGTATATATACAAAATAGTGATAGTCTGTACACAAGCTGTTTCTATTATATGATCAAAATTCATATCTGATGGGGCTGTCATCTGTCATAGCAGATGTTAGGCTAATTTTAGAAGGTAACTAATTATATTACTATATTGATATACAACCCAAGTTTAATTGTGTGAATCTATCTAGCTGTTTATGAGATATTAGCCAATAAAACTTTTACAGTTACTGATGACCTGATATCTCTGTTATTTGTTGTCACTTTTGTACATCCCACATATGTGCAGATAGCTCTCATTTGGAGCTTTCCAACACAACTTATATTACAAACTCAAGTCCCTAGGATGGAATGAGTAAATGAACCTTGTATTGGGTTAACACAAGAGAACTCAATAGAGAACTCTGTACAGGATTGTCTACCTTATATACAAATACCTAATGGTCTGTGCAAGCTATTTCTAGCCTACCCTAAATAACCATGTGTATGCCTTAAGGTCAATATGTGTTTCACATATGGTATGACATCATCCTTTCAGAACCTTCTACATCTTTCTGATGCAACATGTGATTGTGTGACAGTGACAGTGACTGATGTGTGACACCAAGTTATGTAGTGTGACAGTCTGTAACAGTGTGACCATGATGTCATACCAACCCTATCCCTAAGTCCCTCAAAATTAAAATAAAATAAAATGAAAAATAAGAAAATGAAAAGAAAATAGTTAAGAGTTCACTATCTTGAACTCTGACAACTTAGTCTGTGAAAATAAGTCCACTGGTTATAGAGATACAAGCTGAATAAAGTTTGTGACAGTTATACTACATAGCATGTAATACATATAACCTTTAGAGTAAGTTAAAACTTGTGTAACATGGACCATTAGTCTAGTATATATAAGATAGATACATTACACTAAGAACTCTATTGTTATAATACAATAAAGTGTGGACAGACTTTGATAAGATATAAATAGGACAGTAGTATATTATTAGTCTATGATGAGGGAAGGCATATGACATGGAAGTCACATGACATTATGTCATAGGGCTTAGAGCAGTCTAGAAGAGCCTAGAAGGGTCTATGGTCTAGAAGAGTCTAGAGAAGTCGGGAAGAGTTTGGATGATAACGTCAAGGAGCATATTGACCGCATTGCTACCACATAGTGTACATATGGTGCACTCATGGATAACACATGGTCTTTAGGGTAGGTGTATGCAGTAGAAGCGTAGTCATAGCATGGACCACATATAATAGTATATATAAGATAGCAATTCAGCAGAGACTTCTTGTTGAGTTCTCTTGTAATCCCCACATTGATATCCTACTGAGAGATTTATTGCTTGTGTTGCTATTGGTCATTGTGACTAGTGGTTGCTACAACATCTATCAAGTTCTCTTGTGTAAATTCCATATAAGGTTATTTTGTTGACTTAACTCTGAGTTTTCAATCATAATAACTGTTAAGTAGTAGAGTGCATATAGTTATTGTATTAAAACTCTACTAGTGGCAGGTCATATTAGTTACTTTGCTATTTATTAACAAAGAGCTAGAGATACTAGTTCAACTTCTAATTGATATACTTTGCTATATGACATTATCTGTTCTATGACCTTCTATACTTTTCTCTGTGTTACATGTGATGTCACATTACACTTTTGTCTAAGTCCAAAATAAAGAAGAAGAAAAACTCAAAAGATAAAATAAAATAAAGAAAAAGAGAAATAAAATTAAGTCCATCATTCACAACTCTGACACTAGTGTTACATAGTTCTTATTACATCCTAGCATAACCTCATTTTTGCTTGACCCCTATTACTGGGTCTACTATAGTTATCATTACATCAAAGCTTATAGACTTTGAGAGTTTCATAATGAAATCTACACTGATTATTTCCCATTTCACATTTGGGGCTGAGAGAAGGCTTATTTCCCCAATAGAAGTATCAAATAGGCTTGGTCTACATGCAGAGATCATAGGTACTGATGTACTAACTGATATATTTTGACATTTGGGGCTATCAGTAGTTCTAGAATACTAGGTACATTGTTTTCTAATATTCCACATGTTCTGCTATCTTTGAGTTATGATGGAGCAATATAATGTGGTAGCAGAGGTCTGAAGTATTAGTATAAGAGAACCCAATACTTTTATATAACAAACTCTAGACCATTCTAAAAGTTTATAGTGTTTGCTATGCAAATTTTACAGTGTTTGGTAACAAAAAACTCTAATAAAAGTCTGCAGTACTACCATCCTGAGTTATACTTGCTATCACTGGTTCCATCAGTATTTCTCTATACTTCTCTCTACCTAGGTAACCTTCCAGGCATTTTCATCAAGGTTTCTAGCCATCTGGTTCTCATTATTTTCTGCTTATATCATAACTGTTCCACTTAATTAGTATAGACTGTAGAAATACTTATAGTAGCTACCACCTTTAGAAGACTCTATTCTGTTCTCTTAGGATCTCTTTGGATCTCTTTGAAGATATATTCTATTCTATCATATATATTTATTGTCAAGTTCACAAATGGTGGACTTAGTTTCTCTTTATTTTCATTTTCCATTTTCATTTTCTTTTCATTTTATTTTCTTATTTTTTCATTTTTAGAACATAGGGTTAGGGTTAGGTCACAAGACACAGAGAACAAAGTAGAAGGATCTAGAACAAATAATGTCATACAACATGGATACCACATGTTGACCTCATGTTCTACACATGGTCATTTAGGGTAGGGTGCACAGTAGCGAGCACGGACCATTGGTAGTAGTATAAAAGGTAGACTAGTTTGTAGAAGAGTTCTCTATTGAGTTCTCTTGTGTTACCTAATATAAGGTTACCTCTTAATCCCACTCTAAGGGTTTTGAGTTATAACATTTATATACTTAGGATCTTCTTGAAGTCATAATCTCTGTTGTATCACTGTAGTCTTTGCTTAGTTATCCTAATAATCAGATACTTGAACCTTATCACAAAACAAGAACAAAATGTTTTTTTAGACCATTCTGCAGTGTGTACAGACCTCATATGTTATGACTTAAGTTCAAATAATAGAACAAAAGATGGTTTTTATATTGGCTAACACAAAAGAACTCAATAGAGTTCTTAGTACATGATAGTCTATCTTATATACTATAGACCATGGTCTGTGTGCACACTATAACCAACTTACTCTAAAGTCCATGTACACTTTATAAGACCAATATACTATCGCTATGGTGTGTGATATTATCTGTTCCAGAACCTTTTCTATTCTTTTCTGTGACATGTTTAACCATCATATGACACTTTTTGCCTAAGTCTAAAATAAAGAAAATAAATAAAACCAAGTCTATTTTTCATAACTCTGACATTATAAGTGATTGTTAAAGCTTCTGTGCAACTCTCATTACTAGCTCTTCTTGCTTGCCTATTTGGTTTCCACAACAGATGTTTATCAACAAGGTTTTCTTCTCATCTTCTACTGCTATATTATTTATAATATAAACCATGAGAAACTTTAGCTTAATTAGTATCACATCTTGTTTGTTGTTAGAACTAGTATTATGATTAGATCTCTGAAACAGTATATTAGACTTACCTATTGACCTTCTAGGACAGTAGTATAGCTTGAAATTGAACCTGGTTAGGTATAATGACTACCATACTTGTCTGTAGTTGAGCTTCTTGGATGTTACAAAGTATTCCAAGTTTATATAATCAGTATAGACTTCTACTAGAGTTTTTACACCTTCTAAAAAGTGTTGCCACTTCTCAGGAGCTTAGATGACTGCTAATATCTTCTTATTATAGATCTTATAGTTGTACTCAACCACAGATAGTGATTTGCTAAAGAATGCAACAGAATACCACTTTTTGTTATCTTTGGGCTGCTGAGACAAGACTACTTCTATCACAAAGTCCAAGCCATTTGCTTCAATCCTGAATTGTTATGACTTAGATTTCAAGTTAAAACAAAATACACACTCTTGTATTAAATAATACAAGAGGACTCAATGGAGTTCCTGTTATAAACTAATCTACTTTATATACTATAGACTATAGTTTATATACATACTATAATTAACCTACTCTATCTACTCTCTATAAGACTAATATATTATTACTATACTATATGACATTATTTATTTCAGAACCTTCTATGATCTTCTTTATGTCACATGATTGTGTGACATGTGACCATCACATGTAATATCACACTCTTTTTTTTTTTTTTTAATCAACAATTTATTGCATGGCATGCAGAGGTAGACTGTGGTAGCTACTTCATAACTACATACAGAAGGACCAAACTACATGAAGGAAGAGGAAATGATAAGGAGGAAGAAAAGATAAAACAATGAACTAATCAAAAAGGAGATCCCAGACCAAAGGAAAGAAATAAACTACTAGTCAATCCAAGTTCAACTTGGAGCAACTGATGAAACATTGTCAGAAAAAGTGAAAGCTCTAGGATTAGATCTCAAAAACATGATGAAGTGATTGAGAGTATTTCTTCTGGGGTTCCAGTACCCATTGTAATTTGTGCATTCATAGAGGATATGTCTTCTAGTTTCGATTGGGTACTGCCTGCATGGACACTTGAACTTTTCTTTAGGAAAGAATCGTAGATGATATTTGCCTATCAGTGCGTGATTAGTGATGGCTCTTGTAGCTCTAGCACATAGCAAGTTGGAATAACCAAAAGCCTGGAGCTATGGGCCCCCTTTGGTGTAAGACAGTTTGATGGTTTCTAAATTGTCGTCCATAAGGTCAAGGAATTGATTGCCTTTTCCATCCAATGCCTGAAAAGTCATTTTCCACAAGTTGATATAATTGTCGCTATCGATTTTTTTGCAGAAGTCCCATGAGATCTTGCTTGGGAGAACTGACACTGGCTTAAATGCTTTGGAGTCCTTATTGGTGGAGCGATGGAGATTCCATTTGAGACAGCTAGGGCATTCCCAAAACTCTATGTGATTCTCTTGGCATTTGGAGAAGAATTGCCTAATTCTTTAAGGATAGCATTGGTGTAGATTTGGTATGGATGTGACTTTGTATCAAATATCTTTTTGGCCACGTGGATGGAGTCGGTGACGACAATTATTTTAGAGATTTCTTCTTCGTTACAGGCTTGGTTAAGACCACATCTAATCGTGAAGAGTTCTGCTTCGGTGCTAGTGACAAAGACCACATGGTGAACTGTATTGATAAGAGGTTTATCCCGCATGTGAATATGTGAGACCAAAGTGGCTATGTCATGTTTGATGCTAGCATCAGATACTACAAGTGCCGTATGTGGCGATAAAGAAGATACAATAGTCATGTCGTCGAGTTGTTGAGGCCTTGCTGTATCATTTTTCGCTTTATTGGAAAGGTTAAACAAAAACTGGTCTTGGAAGGTGTCTATGACTCTAGAGCCTGGGGTAAGTTCACGGTCAAGAGGGGAAAAGGATGGGAAAATTCCATGTAACTTGTTGTATGAGTTTACAAGGTGATCTTTGATGGAACTTTTCTGGCGATCAGTGAGTGAATTGATAGAGTGAAGAGGCGGCTTAGAGTATGTATTTGGAGCGTCCTCCATGAGGGTCTTGATGAGATGATTCTTTGGGAGGGCAGCAGAGTGAAGTTGGGATCTGCTAGCAAGTTTGTGAAGATGGAACTTGATGGGGATAAGGCCTGCTATAGCTTCGATTCCACCAGTAGGGGATGTTCTGAATGCACCTAGAATCCAAATGGTAGCTCTTCTCTGCATTTTCTTCAAAGGGTATGAGAGGGGCCTCTGTTGTAGAACCATAGTTGGAACCCATATAGAGCTATGGATAGAGCACAACACCTATATAGGAGCTGTTTCTGAGTTGTGTTGTAGCAACCACTCACTGGAATGGCACTCGTGATATGCTGACTTCAGCAAAGCTCTCAGTAGGCTATCTAGTAGTGGAGATTACAAGAGAACTCAACAAGAAGCCCTTGCTACATTGCTACCCTATTTATATAAGTTACAAGTGGTCTGTGCTACAACAATGTGTCTACCTCATGTGTACTCTGCAGTGACTGTGCAAGACTATGCATCCTGCCCTAACGTCCATGTGTACTACATGTGGTAGCAATGTGGTGTACATGCTCCCTGACGTCATTGTCTAGGCTCTTCTAGCCTTATAGACCCTTCTAGACCGCTCTAGGCCTATGACATCATCTCACATGACTTCCAGGTCATGTGCCCTTTTCCTGTTGTAGACTAATAATAATACTACTGTCCTATTTCTGTCCTAACCCTAACCCTACCTGAAGTCTGTCCA
>Ga0157364_1002836_pt1 | contig 16512 bp, 16 predicted proteins | sample AttsexASBM2_FD_111476 | JGI IMG/M metagenome (GOLD analysis project Ga0157364, IMG submission 111476) | Fungus gardens microbial communities from leaf cutter ant in Ribeirão Preto, State of São Paulo, Brazil - Atta sexdens ASBM2 | ecosystem: Host-associated > Fungi > Mycelium > Unclassified ...
AGTAATTATAAGTTTCATTAGCTATTATTTCTGGAATAGCTAAACAGACTCATATGACACAACTTGCATTGTAAAGTGTTCATCAAACTATCACTAGTAATATATATTATATAGTAATCAGTACTTACAAAGATACAAGCATGATATTGTAATAACTTAACTAGTTACCTATTAAAATTACCCTGACAGCTACTATAATAGCTATCAACTTCATCAAGTAAAGATAATGAGTAGTAATTACATGATAGCAATAAATTGTACACAAACCATCACTCTTTTGTATATAAACTTATATATCTGAGGGTTAGTTCTTAAACTTGATAATATTAATCATTATTTTGTTTATTTTTATTATCAATCATTATTATCTTCATTCTCTTAAACTTCTGAATTACTTCTAAACCTCTGAGAGTTCACTTAAGGTTCAGATATCACAAATAAGTAAGTAGTTCATTTTATGATAAAAAAAGTGGAATACTACATAATGTAACAGTATTATTACTAAGACTTGATCTACAGTGAATTTGAAAGACTTTGTTGATTTGGAATTAGAATATTACTTAGCAATAAATAATAAATATTTAAAATCCAAACTAATGAATAGATCATATTATGCTTATCTTATTAGTTTGGAACTTAATTTACAGTGAATTTAAAAAACTTTATTGATTTGGAATTAGAGTATTACTTAGTAGTAAATGATACTAACACTATTACATTATGTAGTATGCTATTTCTTTACTTTAGCTTAGCAGACTTCAATTCATTTAAAAATTAAATTAGTCTTCAAATCTGAATATGAGTAAATATATTGTTCAAACTATAACCATTTTTAGTATTAGAGGTGGATTATCTGGAAGAACAAAAAGAACTTGATGAGAATAGAAAGAAAGTACATTAGCAAAATCAGTATCTTGGCCAGCAATCCTAAAAATATTTGTTAGATATAAAAAAGAAGTAAATCAGTCTATATACTGTTTTTTTTAAATTTTGTAGTCTAATACACAATTAGCAGTTTCTTGTTTAAAAATTATTATATAATGTTACCATTTTTAAGTTTATATTAACAAGATATTCTGTTGTTTCACCATCACTATATATACTATAGTAGAATAGTTCAAGCATATGGTCTGTGTACTTGACCAATCAATATCTATAACTATAATTAACTAATCATAGTACTATACTAAAAACAAGGATCAGAATAAATAGGAGTAGTTACTAGTCTATTAGAAGCTAATCTAGATAATAGCTAGCCTGGATGTCAAAGTTAAAAATAGTGGACTTTATTTATTCTCTTTTTCTTTTTTATTTTCATTCTCCTTTTGATTTATGTTTTCTTTTTTTCTATTCTTAGAACTTAGAGGAGGGTTAGAGTGACAGTCACATCACATCACATAGTCACAGTGATGATCACAAGTCATATGACTCACAGAAAGACATAGAAGGTTCAGGAAGGGCGACATCATACTATGTGTAAAACACATGATAACCTTAAGGCAAATATATAGCTGTTTAGGGTAGGCTAGAAGTAGTTAGCACAGGCCATGAGGTTTTGGTATATAAGGTAGACAATCTGTACAAAGCCCTCTATTGAGTTCTCTTGTGTAAATTCTATACAAGGTTCTTTCTTTTGACCAACTCTAAGGTTTTAAGTTCATAATACTAGAAGTGTAACTAAACTTCCATAGTATATATTTGAGTTTATCTATTGCCAGTATTTATCAGAGTAACTAGGCAAAGTTTACAAGATGCATAGAGTTTGATAATCTTCAGAAAATTCTAAGTTTATTACATTACTTTATATAATATATAATTTATCTCTAAAGAATCCTAAGAGAACAGAATGAAGTTTCCTGAAAGTAGTAGCTATTCTAAATACTTTAAACAGTCTATACCAATCAATTGGAATATCAAATAGAATTTTGCTGACTTAATCTCAAAATAATTGTACTAGATAGTTAGAAATCTAGACAAAATAATCTCAAACATTAACTATAATATAGAGAGCTCGTTTTTTTATTTTAAGTCAACAATTTATTACATAAGACACAATGGCAGTCCATGCTTATAGGAGGAATTATATATGAAGTATCAATACCCTAATCTTTTTCATGCAGCTATCTAACACAAAGGATTACTAAGGAATTGAACCTGTAACCTCAAGTAGGTTTGAGGTAGACATAATACACATGGATGAGGACTTTTCCACTATGCCATCTCTCTCCCAATATAGAGAGCTCATTAAACAATGATTAAAGAGAAGAAATAATAATTGTTTTAAAAATAGTATTTGAGAGAGTTTTGACAGTAAAGTGGAAATGTTGACTTAACAAACCTTATAAGATTAGTAGTAGTAGTCAAGACTTACAGATGAGAAAGAAAAACTACAGGCTTTGGTTATATTTAATACTTGAGTTTTGGCAAAGTAATGGATCTCTCTACAAATGTCTCTTATATTTAGCCTTTTAGTAACTGATTATCTACCTCTTAAGTCTAGAGTCTGGCTGTATTGTCTTCTTAACTAAGAGTGGTATTACTTTCAGTTAAGAATAAAAAGAGTAAAGAGAGATATGAGAGTTTGGTATTAAGTAGCCTTAAGAATAAATATTGAGTTTTAATATTATGACTTAAGTCTCAGAGTTAGAATAAAAAAGAAAAATTGTATTAAAGTTAATATAAGAGAACTCAATAAAGTTTCTACTACAATCTAGTTTCCAGTTAGATATAGTTTATATCTTGGTAACTGAGATTTATAGCAAACTTTTAGAAAGCAGATAAGTGTTATAATTATTTATAATACATACAAATGATGAATAACCTTTGGCTTTAGCTTATGTGCTATACCTCTACTTATTGTACTAGTTACATATTTGTGAGAGTATAATTAGAGAGATTTAGAAGAATTATTCTATCTAAAGAATAAAAAGATGTATTACTGTCAATACTAGAAGAATATGCCAGTTTTAGTTAATTTTCAAAATAATAATGTACAGTATAACTATCTAACTTATATACTAAGTATTCTGTTTAAAATAGTATTTAGATAATAAAGACTATAAGTAATTATTCAGGGTTTAAATAGTACCTTAAATGTTAGAATGGAATCCTATAAAGTTTAGTCAGACTGTTTGAGAAGTGATTGATAGAGAGTAAATAAAATTAATCTATACCAGATGATGATTAGAAGTATAAATATGAGAGAGTGTATTATCTATATAGACCAATTTCCAAGATATCCAAGATATTTCCATTTTTACTTCTGATTAGGATATTAACCACATCCAGGTATATTTCTACATTTGTAATTGTTTATATACAGATTAGCCTTCCATATTTTATTTTCTAATAACTTGTTATCTAAACTTTTAGTTATCCTACTATTTAGAAACTGTTTCTATAATATCTTCTTAGTTATTCTCTATACTACTATTTCTTAGTCACAGTTTCAACTACAGACTTGGTATATAAGATAAAATATGTCAGAATTGCAAAAAATATATTTTATTTTATTTTAATTTTCTATTTTGAACTAGAATTAGAGTTTAATATAACATTACAAGTCACTATTACAAACTGTCACAATATGATGCTGTTATAGTCACATCATCACATGCTCATATGACATAATAATTGATTCCTTTTCTTGAAACTGTCTAATATAGAACCCTCTTACACTCTTATTCTCTTATCATCCTCGATTGAGGAACAATATAGTCTTTTAGTTAAAAAGAGTTGTCAGGCCCTAAGCGTAAGGGGTATACTAGTTAGATAGAGGAAGTTTAGCTGTTTGTTTGTACCAAAGCCTACTGGTGCATTTCAAACATATCATCTTGTATGGATGTGTTAGCTATAAACTCTTTATTTATTAGCTCTGTACTACAAATCCACTTGTAACCTGTTTACACAAGAGAACAGCAGGAATCCTTAAGATCTTGCTTAGAGTAGAAATCATTTATAGTTCTCTTAAGTAGGCAGTAGTTAGTAGATAGTATAAGGTGAGACAAGAAGAGGGCTCACTAACATCTATCAAGATAGATTCAAGTAGTGAATATGAGTTAGAGGATAAAACTAGCACCAATTCTATACTCTCTTTATATATCTCCTTATAACCAACACCATCACCACCTTTGTCATCACTCTCACCATCATCCTATATTATGAGCCAGCATAGCCAAATCAACTATGAGCTTCTAGCTCAACAACAACAAGAATAGCTTGCAGCATTGCAGGCTCAAGTACAAGCACTCTTAGTAGTACAAGATAGAGAAGCAGTACCTAAGATAGGGACAAGTACAGAAGTAGCAAAACCACAAATATTTGATGGAAGCTAGAAAAAGGTTTTAAGTGTATATGCAAGAGAAGTTGACAGACATATGGAAGGAAAATATTTTGGAAGATTTAGAAGGAAGATTACTGGAGTATGAAATGATAGGAGAATTTTTGGTAGAAATAAAGAAGAAGTTTGGTAGAGAAGATAGTAAAAGTGGCAGAGCTCAAAAGATTAGAGTAGGGAAAAAACTATAGAGAAATTTGTATAAGAATTTAAGAAAGCAGCAAGGGGTAGTGGGTATGAGAGGAGACCCCTAGTAGAGGAGTTCAAGAGAAGAATAAATAGAACAGTTCACTAAAGACTAATAGAGTTAGAATGGTAGCCCATCTCAATTGATTAATGGTACAATAGGGCAATAGCATTGGATAGGAACTGAAGGGAGAGTAGGAGGAAGGAAGAAAGATTAAGAAGACAACAGCAGCAGAGGCTACAGGCTCCAAGGCCAAACAACACAAGAGTACAATAGCAACAGATACCACAACTTCAAGTATAGCTAAGAAAACAGAAGGTTTCCCAACAACAGATGCCAGTAGAGCCTACTCCAATAGATAGGGTTGAAAAGACAAACATAGCAATGGCATGCCCAAATCAGCAGGTAGGGTTTGTGCTATAGCAGAACCCATATGTGATGAATATAGATAAAGAAAGAAATTGTTATAATTGTAGAGGATTTGGCCACCTTACACAGAATTGTAGAAAATAAGGAATTATGGGCCAAGAAAGGAGAGCAGAGTACAAGGATAATTAGAATACAAGGAACCATTTAAATGGAGAAGAGAACCTAATAGTTCTTGATTAGGTTCTAATACAAATAGGTTTGCAATGCTCAGTAAAGTAGTAGAAAATATATCTATTTGGAATCTAAACCATGAGGATATGTTAAGAGAAGTAACTATGAAGATTGGGTTGGAAAGGATTGATATACAGGAAAGGGTAATAGTAGAAGCATTATTGGATAGTGGAGCTACAGAATTAGTAATGAATTCAGAGTTTGCCAGAAAGCAGGGATTTAAACTGAAAAAATAGAAAGACTAATATATGTGAAAAATGTGGATGGAACATTCAATAAAGAAAAACTAATAGAAAATACTATGGAGATGAATATTTATTATTAAGAATACAGGGAAAGAATAGAGATAGATATAATTGGGAGGCAAAAGTAGAATATAGGAATGCCATGGCTTGTATGCCACAATTCTGAGATTGACTAGAAAATAGAAGAAGTAAAAACAACGAGATGTTCAGAAGAATGTGGAAAGCAGTGGAGACCAAAGCAAGAAAAATTAGAGTGGAAAAAGCAAAGGAAAAAATGAGAAGAGAACAAACAGAAGAAGAAAGAAAGGAAAGAATGATGGAAGTAAAGAAGGTGGCAAAGGAATGAGAGATTTGAGATGATGATGATGAAGTAGCAAAATCAGAGAAAGAGACAAAACAGCTAGTACTAGAAAGATTCCACAAGTGAATGTATGTCTTTGACAAGAAAGCCAGTGAAAAAAAATGCTTACAAGAAAACTATGAGATCATGCCATTGATGTTAGACATGTGAAGCCTGGATGCTAGCTTCTTTATTTAATATTTCTTTTTCATTTTGATTTTGATTTATTCCACTTTGAACTTAGGATTAGAGCTAGAGGTGACATTATAATCATGCTGTCACACATCAGTCACATCAGATGATATGGTCACAGTAACAGTCACAAGTCATGAGAAAGACATAAAAGATTCTAGAAGAATAATGTCATAACAATGTGTCTTACACATGGTCTTTAGAGTAGGCTAGAAAAGTAGTAGTACAGACCATTATCATTTAGTATATAAGATAGACATTTCTGTACAGAGTTCTCTATCAAGTTCTCTTATACAACCTTATATAAGGTTTTGCTTATTGACCAACTCTAAGGTTCTTAAGTTATAACATTAGAACTTGATAACTCTTCTTGAGACTGCCCAGTATAGGGCCCTCTCTAGTCACCTTTCTTTCACTCTCTCACCATCCTTGACCAAAAGGCAACACTACTCTTTTAAGTCAAGAAGAATAGCCAGACCCTAGGCTTAAGAGGAATACCAATCAGGTGGAGAAAACCTAGTCATTTGTTTGTACCAAAGCCTACTGGTGTAGGTAGATGTATTACCTTGTATGGATGTACTAGTTAGTTTTTTTGTATAGAAGCCTTATGCTGCAGTGCCCCTTTGTAACCTGTCCATGTAGAGAAACAACATTGTCCAGTAAAGAAGCATCTAGCTTAGAAATTCTCTTCTTAGAGATATTAGTCAGGAATTCATTAGCTAGTAAGACAGTAGATAAGTAGTCAGTAGACAGGGTGAGGTGAATAAAAAGAGTGCTACTAGCCCTTATAGAGGAAAATATCAGAGTCAGAATACGAGTTAGAGAGTGAATCCAATATAGAATTGGCACTTTCTGACAACCAGTCATCACCACCTACCCCACCATCCATGTCACTATTACCACCATCATATATTATAAGTCAACATGACATTAACTTAGAATAGGTGGTTTGACAACAGCAAGAGCAGCTGGCAACGCTACAAGCAATAATAGCACAAGCAGAGCTAGAAGGAGTAGAGGGGGCAGCAACATTCACATGACCCAATACACAGGTCAAAGTAGCAAGACTGCAGGAGTTTGATGGGAGTTACAGAAAAGTGGCCAGATTTATTACAGTATGCAAGCTATATATATGAATGAGGATGAGAGAAATATCAGTAAAAGAACAAATACAGTAGGTGCTATCATATGTACAGGAGGGATCAGCAGACATCTGGAATAAAAACATGCTAAAAGACTTGGAGAGAGGATTACTGGAATATGAGAACATAGGAGAATTTTTGGTGGACATTAGGAAAGAATTTAGAGGAGAGGATGAGGAATCAGTAAAAGTAGCAGAGTTGAGAAGGTTGGAATAGGGAGGAAAAACAATGGAAGAGTTTGTATAGAAGCTCAGGAAGGCAGTAAGAGGAAGTGGATATAAGAGGAGGTCATTGGTGGAAGAATTTAAGAGAGGGATTAACGCCACTATATGCTGGAGGCTCATGGAGTCAGAGTGGTAGCCAGGCTTAATTGAACAGTAGTATGATAGGATAATCACTCTGAACAGGAATTGGAGAGAAAGCAGGAGAGAAGAAGAGAGACTGAGAGAGCAAAGAGACAATGAAGCACTAGCTTCAAGAGAGAACCATGAAGAGGCATCACAGTAACCATGATTATGGCTCCAAGTCTGACCAAAAAGGCAAGAAGTCCCTCAACAATGGGCTCAAGCAAGACCTGCTCCGATGGAAGGAGTAGAAAGAACAAATGTAATGATAATGCACCCTAATCAGAGAGTAGGGTTGGCGCAACACAACCCATATGCCATGGAAGTAAACAGGGAAATAGAAACTGCTACAACTGTGGGGAATTTGGGCATTTGGCAAGGAATTGCAAGAATAGGGGAATAGAGAACAGAATTAAGGAGGAAAAAAGACTGGAATATGGACAGAGGCTGGTAATGGAAGGAAACAACAGACAAAATAATTTAAATGGGAAAGGAGATCTAGTAGTCCTCAACTAGGTCTCAATAATAATAGGTTTGCAATGCTCTCTAGAATAGTAGAAAATACATCTATGTGCAACCTAGACAATAGGGACATATTAAGAGAAGTGGCAGTGAAAATTGGGTTGGAAAGAATCAATATATAAGAAGGAGTAATAGTAGAAGTCTTGTTAGATAGTGGAGCCATAGGATTAGTAATGAGTTCAGACTTCACAAGGAAGCAGGGGTTTAAATTAAAAAGGATTGAAAACCTAATATATGTAAGAAATATGGATGGGACATTCAATAAGGAGGGGCCAATTGAAAATATAGTGGAAGTAAACATTTATTATCAAAGACATAGAGAGAGGACAGAGATAGATGTCATTAGAGAACAAAAATGGAATGTAATCCTGGGAATGCCATGGCTAGCCCATCATAATTCTGAGATGAATTGGAGAACAGGGAAAGTAAAAATGACGAGATGTTCAGAGGAGTATAGAAGGCAGTGAAGACTAAAATAGGAAAAGTCAGAGTAGCAGAAACAGAAGGAAGAAGAGGAAAGGGAAGAAGGTGAAGAGAAATGGAAAGATAGAGAGAAAAGATAGAGAGAAGAAAAGAAAAACCGAAAAAGAGAAATAGAAGTAAGGAAAGTAGCAGAAGAATGGGAGATTTAGGACAAGAAGGAAGAAGTAGCAAAGTCAGAGAAAGAGGCTAAAAAGTTGGTCCCAACAAAATTCCATAAGTGTATTTGTATCTTTGGCAAAAAGGCAAACAAATGAATGCCTGTGAGGAAGCTGTAGGACTATACAATAGATATAAAGAAAGTATTTGTGCCAAGAAAAGAGAAGGTGTACCCATTGTCAAGAGAAGAGCAGGAGGAGATGCATGAGTTCATAATGGAACAATTGAGAAAGGGGTATATCAAACTCTCAAAGTTACCTCAAACAGCACTAGTATTTTTTGTAGGAAAGAAGGATGGAAAGAAGAGGATAGTATAGGACCATAGATATTTGAATGAGTGGACAGTAAAAAATAATTATCCTTTATCTTTAATTTCAGACATAGTAGAAAATATTGGTACAAAAAAGATCTTTACTAAGATGGACTTACAATAGAGGTATAATAATGTTAGGATAAAGGAAGGGAATGAGTGAAAGGTGGTGTTTACCACACTGGAAGGGTCATTTGAACCGACTGTGATGTTTTTTGGGTTGATAAACTCACTAGTGATGTTCTAGACTATGATAAATGAGATCTTATGGGATTTTATTAATACTAGGAAAGTAGCAAGCTTTATTGGTGATATAATTATTGGGATAGAGAGAGAAGAGAGACATGATGAATTGGTAGAAAAAGTAATAAAAAGGTTGGCAGAAAACAATTTGTATGTGAAACCAGAGAAGTGTAAGTGAAAGGTCAGAGAGGTAGGATTTTTAGGAGTTGTGATAGGACTGGAAAGAATAAGAATAGAAGAGGATAAGGTGAAGGGAGTGTTAGATTGGCCAATACCAAAGTGTGTCAAAGAGATTCAAAAGTTTTTGGAATTGGTGAATTATTATCATTGATTTATCCAAAACTTTGCATCCATAGCTAGACTATTACATGATATAGTCAAAAAGGATCAAAAGTGGGACTGGACAGAGAAACAAGAGAAGGCGTTTATAATTGAAAGAAAGATTCACAAAGAAACCAGTATTAGTAATATCAGACCTAGATAAAAAAATGAGGATGAAAGTAAATATGTCAGACTATGCTATAGGGGGGGTCTTATCTATGGAGTACAAAGATGGAGAGTAGCAACCAGTGGCTTTTCTCTCAAAATCTCTAAATGAGATGAAGAAAAATTATGAGATTCATGATAAGAAGATATTGGCAGTAATAAGAGGGTTGGAAAATTGGAGGCATTTGCTAGAAGACACCAAGTATAAATCCAAAGTTTGAACCAATCACAAAAACTTGGAATATTTTATGAAGGCACAGAAATTGAATAGAAGACAGGCTTACTGGGCTTTATATTTGTCTAGATTTGATTTCATGTTAAAGCATGTTCTAGGCACAAAAATGGAGAAGGCAAATGGACTTAGTAGAAGACTGGACTAGAAAGTAAGAGTAGAAAAGAACAATGACAATTGAATATTTATTAAAGACTGTTAGCTACATAGTTTACATAAAGTAGTAATAGAAGGACTAGAAGTAGACATAGTAAAAAAGATAAAAAAGGCTAGGAGTAAGGACGAAGAAGTAGTTAGAGTAGTGAAAGAGATGAAGAAGGCAGGAATAAAAGTAGTAAGAGAGGAAGAATGGCAGATGAAAGAAGACTTGGTGTTAAAGGAGGGAAAGGTGTATATGCTGAAGGATGAAAAGTTGAGAGTAGAAATAATCTGGTTGTACCATGATACACTAGTAGCAGGATATGGGAGAAAGTGGAAGATAATGGAGCTGGTGACAAGAAATTATTGGTAGCCAGAAGTGACAAGAGATGTTGGAAAATACATGAATGTTAGGAACAGACCAGCCACTGAACCAGTTATGCTAAAAGTATACAATGTCAAGCTTAGCTTTGACATCTGGCTGGTACTATATATGTACTTCATACCATACTCCTGACAGTAATGTCAGGATCGCAAGAAGTGGACTTAGTTTCTTTTCATCTCTGTTCTTCCTTCTATTTTCATCTCTATTTTCTTTTATTTTATTCTATTTTTAGCATGTAGAACTAGGATTAGAGGTGGTATGAGTCAGGTAACATGAGGAAGATTCTAGAAGGATGACATCATACCACATGAGAACCTCATGGCTAACACATAGTTGTTTAGGGTAGGTTAGAAATAGCTAACACAGCCCCTGAGGACTCAGTATATAAAGGTAGATTATTCTGTACAGAGCTCTCTATTGAGTTCTCTTGTGTCACCTAATACAAGGTTACCTCTTAACCTAACTCTAAGGGCTTTAAGTTATAACAATGGAGGGATGTGATATGTGTCAAAGATTAAAGAATAGGACAGAAGTACCAGCAGGAAAGTTGAAGTTGAGTAAGGTGCCAGAAAAGTTATGGACTTATCTAATGGTAGACTTCATCACAAAGTTACTGGTAGTGGCTGGGAAGGATGTAATCTTGGTAGTCTGCGATAAGTTGTCCAAGATAACACATTTTGTGGCAGCTACAGAGAAAACATTAACAGAAGGACTAGTGAGGTTGTTTCAAGATAATGTGTGGAAGTTGCATTGGTTGCTGGAAAGTATAATGTTAGATAGAGAACTACAGTTTACAGCAGAAATAATGAAGGAATTGAATAAAATGTTGGGAATTGAAACAAAGCTATCAACGTCATATCATCTACAGACAAATAGGCAAATGGAAAGAATGAACCAAGAGTCAGAACAGTACTTAAGGTTTTTCGTAGATCATAGGCAGAAAGATTGGCCAGAATAGTTAGCATCAGCTAAGTTTGCAGTAAACAACAAGGCATATTCAACAACTAAAGTATCTCCGTTTATGGCAAATTACAGTAGAGAGATGAGAATGGGAGTTGATTTGAGAAGAAAAGAGAAAATAGAGAAAGCAATGGAGTTTGCAGAAAGGATAAGAAAAGTATAGGAAGAGGTAGGAGTGACATTGGTGAGAGCACAGGAAGAAATGAAGAGGTAAGCAGATAGAAAAAGGAAAGAAGCAGAAGTATGGAAGGTTGAAAATAGAGTAATATTGAGTATGAAAGACTTGGTGTTCAAGGAAAGACCAGCGAGGAAATTAGTGGACCAATATATTGGTCCATATATTATTAACAAGGTAGTTTCTACCAATGTGGTCAAATTATGACTGCCAACTTTGATGAGGATTCACCCAGTAGTAAATTTCAGTCGAGTAGTGTGAAACTGGAATCAAGTGAGGGACAGAAAAAAGAGGAAGTTAAACCAGTAGAAGTGGAAGGAGTAGAAGAATAAGAAGTAGAGAAGATATTGAACAAAAGGAAAATGAGAGGAGTAGTGAAATACTTGATGCAATGGAAGAGGTTTACAGTGGAGCAAGATAGTTGGAAAAAGGAGGAGAATTTGGAGAATACAAGAGAGTTAGTAACAGAGTTTGAGAGGAGAATGAATGTGGAAGTAAGGAGACAAGAAAAGCTAGATTTAGCAGAGGAAAGGAACTTTAGAAAGAAGGAGTTGCCAGGAAAATATACAGCAAAAATATTGTATGGATGGGATAATAGAAGGTTTGAGAATGAATATTTAAGGAAGTTGGAGAGAAATTGGCAGAATTGGAAGAGAAAGGACAAGACAATATAGGAAGATAAACCAACAAGTTCTTTTAGGAGTAGGAACCTTAAAGGGGGGTAATGTCAGACATATAAAGCTTGGATGCTAGCTTCTTTATTTAATATTTCTTTTTGATTTTCTTTTTGATTTATTCCACTTTGAACTTAGGATTAGAGCTAGATGTGACATTATAATCATGCTGTCATACATCAGTTATATCAGATAATATAGTCATAGTAACAGTCACAAGTTACGAGAAGAACATAAAAGGTTCTGGAAGAATAATGTCATAACAATGTGTCTTACACATAGTCTTTAGGGTAAGCTAGAAAAGTAGTAGTACGGACCATTATCATTTAGTATATAAGATAGACATTTCTATACAGAGTTCTCTATTGAGTTCTCTTGTGCAACTCTATACAAGATTCTGCTCATTGACCAATACTAAGGTTCTTAAGTCATAACACTTAAAACAGTAGTATTATGGGCTTTGTATGGGGTTTAGTTTGGATGATAGATACTATAGGCTTTTTAGAAATAATGTGTAAAAGCTATATAAACTACTAAAAAGTGTAATATATAATAGGAACTTCTAGTTTATAATGGACTTTATAAGGGAGCTGAACCAAATGCTAGATATTTAGACAAAATTGTTGATAGTATTCTATTCTCAAACAGATAGTCAAATAGAGTGCATAAATCAGAAGTTAAAACAGTACCTTCAGTTTTTTGTAAGTTATAGACAGAAAAACTAGCCTAAATAGCTTGCTATAGCAGAGTTTGTAGTCAACAATAAAGTTCATACAGCAATCAGAGTCTCACTAATTATAACAAACTTCAGAAGAGAACTGTAAATGTGAAAGGATATCAGAAAAAAGAAAAAAGAAAAAAGAACAATAGAATTTATGAAGAAAATGAAGATATAAGAAGTAAGTGTAACATTGAAAAGAGCCCAAGAAGAGATAAAGCAGCAAGCAGATAAGAAGCAAAAGAAAGTAGAAATATAGAAGAAGAGTAATAAGTGATATTAAGTATAAAGAACTTAGTGTTTAAGGACAAGCTAGCTAGAAAATTGACAGAACAATATGTTGGACTATATGCCATTGAGGAAGTAATATCAACCAATGTAGTTAAACTAAGATTGCTGGCCTTAATAAGAATTTATCCTATAGTAAACACTAGTAAAATAGTGAGATATAAGAAACTAGTAAAGAAACAAAAGATAGAGAAACTAAAATCAATAAAAGCAGATAAAGAGAAGAAGTAGGAAGTCAAGAGAATTCTTAACAAGAGAATAGTATGAGAATAAATATAAAAGAAGTAAAGTATCTGAAAAAGTTGGAAAGAAATTAGCAGAGGTGAAAGTCTATTTCTTTAGAAGAAAAATCTTGAAGGAGAGGTAATATTAGAAATCTTCTAAGTGAACTTAGTTATTTTTCATTTTGCTACTTTTTTATAATTTCTCTTTTCTTTTAGAGTTTATTCTTCTTATTTCTTTCTTTGGACTTAGCTAAGAGTATGTAACATTGCATTATATATGATAGTAACAAATGTTATAGTCATAGTCACATAGTTATATAATTTGATTGAACATTATAGAAACTAAAAAAACATAGTTAGTATACAGACTAACTTCCAAAATTATATAGACTACTCTGTAGTAGAAACTTTATTAAGTTCTCTAAATCACTCAATATATAAGTATATCTTTTGCCTTAATACTTAGAAGTTATAACACTTTTATACTTAGAAATCCACTTTGCTATTCCTAACTTAATATTCTATCTTTCCTGAAGTTCAGCAAAGATTGACAAGTAGGGCAAGCTTTTCTGAGCTTCTATTACTTAATACAAGAATTGTTTTTTATTGTTTGAACTTAAGTCATAATAATAATAAAACTAGAAAATTATATCTATATAATCTAAATACTTCTAATGTTAGAGTTTATTTTTATAAATCTTAACTTTGGTTTAAAGACAGCTTAGACAAATAAACTTGGGTTTTAGACTTGAACTAGAACTTCTTTTTATTTTATATAGTTTTTTTAATAAAAAATATAATAAGAAGTTATAAGTTACAAAGAATATAATGGAGATATGATATTATATTATAAATATGGTCATAATCACAGTTATATAGTCATATAATAAGAAGTTAGTTAAATTTGAGAGTAAGTTAGTATTAGACATAGTTTATACCTTGTTATCTGAGATTTGATAAGATATCTTAAAAGTCTAAATAAGTTAGTTGTGCTTTATTTGAGAACATAGAAGATAGAGTTGGAATGATCTTTGGCTTCAACTTATATACTGTATCTCTACAAGTCACACTAGTTGTATATTTTAAAAGAGATCTTAATAAACTTTAGTAGATTTAGACCACTAGAAAATGGCAAGGTATATTGTTGCTAATACTAAAAAAGTATCAATTTTGGTTGATTTTCAGGATAAAACTAATACAATATAAACTACTAGTTTATATACTAGGTTTACTACTTAGAGTAGTTATCTGAAATAGAACTACTAAGTAAGTTACTCTAAATCTTAGTAATTTTTAGATATCATAGATAGAAGTCTATAGAGTTGATAAAAGTCTAGTAAGATTATCTGAGGTGGAGTGTAAATGTGAGGAAAAATGTTATCTATAAGTTAAAATGAATATGGCTAGAATAGAATATAATAGTTAGTATAAATAGTATTAAAAAACTGAACAAATATCTTTTTAAATAGATATTCGTGGTCAGTCATATAAAAAAAGAGGTTAGATTAAGTATAGAACTTATCTGGAAAATAAATATGGAAATTTGTATGTTTGAATAAGTACTTATGTTATGGATTAAGCTTGGAAGCTTATCTATGAGTTGGTAATATAATCTCAAAAAATGATTTTGACCTCAACTTACCTATTGTTTATTACAGAGTTGTAATTTTATATAATGAGATAAATGAAAGTAAGATGAAGTTGATCTGAGTTAAAGTCTTAGTTAAAGTCTTAGTTAGAATCTTAGTCAATTTTCAAACTGGAGATTATTAAGTATCTATTCTGTTACAACTCAAAGATCTTAGAGTTGATCAATGAATAGAACCTTGTATTAAGGTTAATATAAGAGAACTTGATAAAGAACTCTATACAAGATGGTCTACCTTATATACTAATCACTCATAATCCATGTTCTACTACTTTAGCCTATTCTAAATGACCATGTATAAGCCTTAAAACTAACATGTGTTAAATATATATTATAATGTTATTGTTCTAAATCCTTCTACTTTCTTCTATTATGTCATGTGAGCATGTGATAATGTGACTATAACAGTATCATATTGTGACAGTTTGTGATGGTGACTTGTAATATCATATCAGACTCTAACCTTAGTTCAAAATAGAAAATAAAAATAAAATAAGATAAATAAAGTATATTCTTTGCAATTCTGACATTACTTCTTTTCAAGGTTTCTCCTCTGGAGAAACTGACTTCCATTTTTACTAGTTCCTTTCCAACTTTTTCAAATATTCATCTTCAAACTTTCTATTATTCTATCTATACAACATCTTTGCTGTATATTTTCCTGGTAACTTTCCCTTCCTAAAGTCTCTTTCTTCTGCCATATTTAGTTTTTTCTGTCTTCTTACTTCTGCATTTACCCTCCTCTCAAATTCTGCTACTGCTTCCTTTATATTCTCCAAATATTCTTCTCTTTCCCAACTATTATACTCTGCTATAAATCCCTTTCATCTCACCAGATACTTTACTACTCCTCTTATTTTTTCTTTACATTCTTACTGCAAACTCTGTTGCTTTCTTTATCTTTTCTTTTCTTCTAACATCTATCCCCATCCTTAATTCTCTTTCATAGTTTGCTATAAACAGGGACACTTTAGTTGTTGAATATACCTTGTTATTAATTGCAAACTTAGCTAATACTAGCCATTCTAGCTAGTCCTTTTGTCAATGATCTACAAAAAATTTGAGATATTGTCCCAACTTCTAGTTTATGTGTTCTGTTTGTCTATCTGTTTAGAGATGGAATAACATTGATAGCATTGTCTCAATATCTAATATGCTATCCAACTTCCTTGTTATCTCTGCTGCAAACTGTGGTCTCCTGTCTAACATAATACTCTCTGGCAACCTATGCAACTTCCATACATTATCTCTGAACAACCTTACTAACTCTTCTGTTGTTATTACAAAATATGTCATCTTGGACAACCTATTATAGACTACTAGGATTGCATCTTTCCCAGCTACTAATAGTAACTTTGTAATAAATTCCACTGTTAGATGTATCCACAGTTTTTCTAGAACCTTACTCAACTTCAACTTCTCTACTAACACTTTCATTCTATTCTTTATTCTCTGGCATATATTACATCTTTCTAAGACTAGAA
>Ga0157364_1002837_pt1 | contig 16511 bp, 13 predicted proteins | sample AttsexASBM2_FD_111476 | JGI IMG/M metagenome (GOLD analysis project Ga0157364, IMG submission 111476) | Fungus gardens microbial communities from leaf cutter ant in Ribeirão Preto, State of São Paulo, Brazil - Atta sexdens ASBM2 | ecosystem: Host-associated > Fungi > Mycelium > Unclassified ...
AAATAGAAATTAAGAAATTTTAAATTTTTAGCTAATTTGGGAAGGGAGATGGGTCTCACTAAATTACAGTCTAGGTCATTTATGAGAAATGTGGCAAAAGCGGGTATCGCTGCAACATACATGAATGATATGGGTCGGCAAAGAATTACAAAATATGTTTCAAAGAAATATGAAAAAAGCAGCAAAATGAGTAAGCAATTTAATAAAGAGGTACATAAAATTAAGGAACTCTCCAAGAAAATAACCAGTAAGCGTAAAGAGAATCTGAAGAACAAAACATCCTCGCAAGCAGAAAACGAAAAGCATTTAGCAATCTTAACAATCCACGATAGACAAGTAAAAAATCCTCAGACAAGTAAAAAATCCTCTTCTGGTCATCACATTGATAAAATTGATGATATTGATGCACCAATTATTGATAAAGATAAGATTCTTGATGAAGAGAAAGATAAACGTGATGAAAATTGTGCTAGAAAGGAAACAGAATTGAAGAATTTGTTTTATGTTGTCAATAGAATTTTACATAAGTATCGATTGTCAAAAATTCGATCTAAATACAGATGTACGACGTCGAAATCTTTATTAATGAAAAGAAAATATTTCGATATCAATGTGAAGAAGAAGAAGAAAGAAAAGTTTAATAATTTTAATACATCTTTGCAGCAAATAATTAACGATGCTAAAGCTACGTCGTTTTATAACAGCATAAAGACAAATTTGATAACACAAAAGCCCATTCGCACTGGAAAAGGAATTAATGAAGTTTTTGGTTTTATGGAAATTGTGCAGAATACAGAAAAGAGAAACTCTAATATTACATATAGGTTTGTATAAATATGCACATAAACATAAATAAATCGTTAATTAAATTAATAAATATATTAAATCATTTTCTAGAGAGGAATGTATTAGTTAAACAAGAATTTTTATTGCATATAATTTTGTCTATTTTGCTGTGATGTAAAATTTATATTTTTGTTTAACTTCTGAATATTTTTAAATTTAGAAATATGAACTCAGATTCTTTTATTGTAGATATCAATATTATTAAATATCAATATTATTAAATATTTTCTCTTCTTATATTATTTATTTTTGTATTCAGATTGTTAAGACGTGCTAACCTGATAATCGAGGCAGTGAAAGAAAATCAAGTGATTGATGATACAGCGAAACTTATGAAGATGATTTATGAGGAAGAAGATAAAGAGGGTTACGATGTGAAAATTGACAAGAGATCTCTCATCAGATTGTTACAGAAACTTGCTAAAGATAACTTGGTGAAGAACATCAAGTTAACTTTGAGCGCAAATGGACGTGAGAAGAATTTGACGTTTATTTGTGATCCTAACATCGACATTAATCATACCGTAATTAAATCAGCTGTCGAGCAAGCGAAGGTCAAATTCTGCTTATTAGCGTCTCAAAGAAGAGTGAAGAAGATGGATAAGCAGGAGAAGACAGACAAGTCGCCTAAGGAGCAATTGCAAGAACTCAACAAGACAGCGACTAAATTATCCTCCATGAACTATAAGCATGATCCCAAAGCTGGTAGACGTTACGGTTTCAGCCCGAAATTCGTCAGGATGCGAACGATACACATTCTACTATTCTATCTGGTCTATGATCATCCTGGCATACCGAAATTATCTCAGGAAAAACAGGTGGAAATGCTTAGGTCTAGTGGGTACGAAATCAGCAATGATCTCATCCCAGAGTTCAGTACCATTTACAACACCGAAGTAAATTGGAAGATGTTTATTCCACCTTTACCTAAACACAATGGTTGGTCTGAAGGTTGGGCATTGATGTGTGACGTTTTATTAGGGCTGCCTTTGTCGATTTTCACCAAAATACATAATATCCCCTTTGCGATCCCGGATTTAGATCGCTATTTAAGTCATCCAATCAGACAACATTACCTCGTCAAAAACCTTCCGGTGAGTTTTGGATCTCTTAAGGATCTTACACATTAGAAAGATTAAAAATGACTCAACTAAACAGTCTCGAATATTAGCAATCGTGATTTTTATTATTCTGCAAATCAACTGCAAATTAGATATGAACTTGGATCTTTGAAGATAGAACGCAATTTATTCTACTGATATTAATGGCTTTTATATCCTTGTGTTGATTATCTTTGTTAAGAGACTTATGTTTATGTTTTAATGATCCTTTTTAAATTTTGTTAATAATGCTTGGTTTAAAGATTTTTTTTTTTTTAATTTCTAGGTTACTATACGCAATAGTTTATTACATGCACGGAAATATATATTCAATATTCATGACACTATCACCAGATTAGGCTATCTTGGTCTGGTGCAATTTGGTCCCCAACGGTTGAAAGACAAAGATCAAGTGTTCATCTATATTAACCGGCGCACGGAATTGATGGATACGACTTCTTCGGCACCGGGTTATCATAAGATTGAAGATAAGCCGTATCCAGTAACTAAATACTTCTTCGATCGCACACGGGTAATGTTGACTAATATTGTGTTATTAGAAATATTTAAAAAAATATTTTAAAAAATAATGTTTGAATCTTTTAAATTTCTATTCTAAATTTTGTGGGATAAATTTAACTCTCTAAACACTGAGAAATATAATCTTTGTATTTTATCCCAAAAAAAATTGTTGTCGATAAAAATGATTTGTATAGAAAATATATTTTAAAGATTACTGGATTTAGTTCATGTGTATCAATAATCATTTTTCTAATTTATTTTAAAACTGATTTTTGCTCCTTATTATATTACTGTGATATTATAATTTTTACACAATTACAATAAGTAATACTTATAATAAGTAATACTATAATATTTTGTATGTGAAAGTCATACTTTTAAAAAAACAAAGATTTAATACATTTAAAAAAATTAATAAAATATTTTATTATTAATACCTATGCATTTTTTTTTAAGGACTAATCGAGTAATTCTAAAAAAAAATGAAGTAATATCTCATTAATAATATCTTATTTCTTTGCAGGCCGTTGAGAAATATTGGTATGAAATGTGGACTATTTGCGTTAATACTCTACTTGGCGGTAGGCTGGTAGTACATGGCAAGGATATTCTACTTGAGGATTTATGCAAGAAAGCTGCTATGATAGAAGCAGTTGCAGCACGCAATTCTAAAGAGGTCGCAGAAAGAGATATCGGTTTAGTTCCCGGAGATCATAAAGGAGCGGCTGGTACTGATTCAGCTCTCTTCGCTCATCTGAAACGCAATTGGAATTGGTCAAGTAATAGTACTAAACATCCCCAGGTAAAGAATGACGAAATCATCCAAGATAGAAACAAATGATTGCTTTGAAAAAACAAAATAAAACATTTCTTTCTCTTTTTAAATTTTCAGATGTTTTTTTAGACTAAATATCATATATTTTTAACATAAAAAAAAATTTAATAAATATTTTTATATTGGATAATAAACATTTTTGTTTATATATAGAAATTTATAAATCTATTGACTAATGTCAAGCTAAATTAAATCAATATCAGTATATAAATTAAATTGTATAGCAATTGTAATAGCAATATATTTACTACAGAATATATTAATATTATTTATGAAATATTTTCTTTATCAGCAAACTTCTAGAATTCAGGGAAAATCCAATACAGGCCAACGGGATTTGCATTTATCGAAAATTCAAGTAAAGCCTATTAAATATACGGAATATGATGGTTTGAAGAAGATTTCGGGACCACCGCCGCCGCCTGTCGTTAGTGCGACCGAATTGCAGAAGAAGATACAGGAGCAGCTCAACATCGCCGGACGGAAGTACGAGGCTCTACCGTCATCGCATCAATCTAAAAAGCAGAAATCCTTTGTGCGACATGTGGTGCCGCGCAAGAAAAGTGCACGGGTCAAATTCGACGAGGACGACTATCGGGCGATGCAGCGGATGAATAAGCTGCGAGTGGAATGGGACACTCACGAAGATAACATCCTGCTAGTGTGCAAAGTAACATCGACTTACTTATCGCCGAATCCACGCAAGCAGATGGTCAGTTTCATAACGATACGAGATGTATTGCGAACATATTCTTACAGCTCGTACAACAAGACTTCGCGCGCCTGTCAGCGTCGGTTGATGTACATGTTGCGACAGCCACGCACGGTGAACAGCGTTGCGTTAGGCGTCGAGGAGATTAAACAAGATCCGTTCGTTGACAAACGATACGGCGGCGCAATGGAGAGATTAAAGGGCGAGTGTTCAAGCTCGACAGAGTATGAGAAGCGATTAATAGAGATTTTCAAAGAGCTTGTAGATTATATCATGAAAAAGTATTACGACATTGCGGAGATTAAGCCAAAGAAGCACATGGCAATGCCAAAGACCGCGCAGGAATTTAATCTTCTTTTCGAAGTGGTTCATCCAATAAAGCCGCATTATAATAAAGGCTTTACGAAGGATGTGCGAAGCATCACTGACATTCATTCGGCGATTATTAATTCTGTTATACATAGTTCCATGTGCTGTGGAAAGGATAGACGTTCCTGGGCCTATCAACTCTTTATGGTATGGTACATATGTAATATAAAATCTTTTATTCACGAAAATAATACTCCAAAACTCATTTATCCTGAAAATTAAACTTTATTAAATTAAATTTAAATTAAATTTTTAAATGTGTGTTGAATAATATAAAATCAGCATTTGATTTTCTTTTGATCTATTAACAGATATTACTTGATGAATAATGTCTTTTTTTATTCTTATTCTTTTTATGAGATGTCTATCGTTTATTTTAAGTAGAATTTATTCAGTATACTTATACAATACACATATAATCAATATGTTGATTTTATGTTGTTTACAATTTTTCAAAATTTTTAAATTGTAATTTTTTATATTGCAAGAAATTTTTAATCGACTCATTAGTAACTTATTTTATTAAAGGTGTATCAACACTATTCGGAAGCCCTTCTAAAACAAGCAATGAATAAGGTCAAATCGGATCAAATGGTGACAGTAAAAAAGCATCACTTGGCAACTATTAAGAAATATGGCAACTATATGCCGATGAGCAGCTCACAGTATCAACTAAGCATTAATTATATCCATAGGTTTCAAACTAAATGGACTTATGATGTCTTTAAGGATTCTTACAATGTCTTTGTAAAATTACTGCAATGGTATTCTGAGCAAAAAAATATTGTCCCCTCACAGGAACAAGAAACATTTAACGGTATTGAGCTTCCAATTTCCAGTGGCATTGTCGCTGCTATGCATGATCTTTTAGCACATAATCAAATTGACTTTGACATTGAGATGCCGGATCAAATTATTATGTTAGACGCGAGATATCAAGGCAAAGATGAGACTTATTTTAGAGCTGCCCAAAGATACCAAGATATTTTAACAAGACTTTACCGTTTTAATCTTGAGAGTTTTGAGAACGACAATCAGAATGCTGAAGTTTCTGGAGTTGAAACGGAAAAAACTTCCCATAAGGCACAAAAAGATTCTTTGAAGAGGAGGAGACCTGTTGAGAACGACAATTCTGAAGAACCAATATTGAAGATTTTTTATAAAAACGAAGAAAGTAAACAAGAAAATCAATGTAAGAAAAGTGAAGATACATTGCTTGACAAAAGTAACAAACACGAAGACACGAATCCGAAGGATTGTTCTAACGATCAAAGAAAGAAGAAAACGCGTACAAATCGTTCTTCAAGGAAGAGATCTAATATTGAAGAAGATTCTAAGGACTGCGAAGGACAGTTCTTGAAAAGAGCAAGATTAAACTCCGAAGATTCGATAGATTTCGAGGACTCAGAAGAAAACGAGGAATCGAAGATTCTTGAAGAAGAATTATGTGAAGATTTTGGAAGCCTCGACAAAATATTTTTGAATAGTTCCAAACCTGTTAAATCGATGAATGAATTAAAGGAGCAGATGAAGGAGGACGGTACATTATATTTTTATGATTATAAAATTTTTATTTCTAGAAATAATTATAAAATGAATAGTTTATATGCAATATTAAATGATATTGCGATTTCTAATCAAACTTTATAATTGATTTGTCTAAAATAATATATTGTTTTAATTCTAGATTCTTTGATGCAGCCGAACAATATAATCGATATAACTCGGATTTCTCGACGTGTCAGTGAGATTATCAAGAATATGTCACCTAAGATGAGTTACTTTAGTTCTTGCAACAAGATAGAAGCTACAAATGACGTCCAAAAGAAATATACTAGAATATCCATGCTGAGGATGAAGGAAGAGCTAAATGATCTCTCGATGACCGACAGTCATCATGCGCATGAATACTTCGTAGTTAATAGCTTTAGGATATTCTATAGCTTAGAATTATCTTCAACTATAGAAACATTAAACAATGTTGAGAATTTTCAAGGTTATTCGATACCTAATCAATTAGTACCGCTGAAGATAGAGACTGTAAACGATTTTCTCAGCGAGTTAAATCAGACTGCAGTTTTTCCGAAGAACATTGTTTCTTACACGGACTATAAGAACGAGTTTATGACGAAAAACAAAGAATTAACTGAAGCAATTAATTGGAAATATGCTGATGCAGTGTACGAGTTCGTTCAGGAGAAGAAAGAAATCGGCGTCTGTTCGCAGGAGCTGCTGGTAACTCATTTTTTACACACACACGCACACACGCACACACCCACACCCACACACCAGACAGCAGACAAAGAGAGAAATTTTTTTTTATATTTCACTATGTTTTTTTGTATCATGAAGTTTAAAAAATAGTATTAAAAAATCATAATTTCCAGATTTGTTGAATGGATTAAGTTATTTACATTTAATATATTACATTTAATATATTGTTTTTTAAATAAATTATTAACGGTAAATTTTTAACGGTTTTTTTCCTAGCGAATTTTTGCATTTTATCAGCTTTAATCAGCAATTTTTAAAAAAATATTTTATTAACTTAGTTATTAAAAAAAATTATTTTTCTTTTGCCTTATGCAGGATGAATTCTTCAACAAACAAGGAGAAAATTTGTACAAGATCGTTTCGCTTTTAACAGAAAATCGTATATTTGTACGCTCTGGTGTCACCAAACCACGGTATATTCATCATCGTTATGTGGATCCCTGGTTAATTAATTCTTGTAAAATATATCGTCTTGAACAAGAATCCTTAGTGCCATTTAAAGATAGTATATATTCCACAATGCATCAAGGGAAAATAGCTGAAACAAATACTGAGATGGATGCAAAAGATATAAATATCGACAATGAAAAAGATGCAAATGAAAAATGTAATATAGTTTTATTATATTTTTTAATATTATATTTTGCTAAAATATTTATTTTAATAAATAAATGAATACATCGATTCTTGTTTATAATTATGGTATAATAAGATTTGATATTACAAATTCTATATATTATATTTCATTTCAAAAATTTTATTAAAATATAGACTTTTATCACATAGAATATTATATTCAATTTATGCTTTACTATATTTCAGTGTGTTTTTCTTGGTCATAAAGTTTACAAAAGTGACAGTATTAAAAAATCAACGTTTCCAGTTTTGTTGAATTATTAAATGGATTAAGTTCTATGTTTAATATATTGTTTTTTTTTAACAATAAATATTTAGAATAAACATTGCAGGTGAAATAGATAGTGCGATACCTTCAACATCGGACAACCAAGACAGCAAAGAAAAGAAAAACACAGACAATGACATAATTAACGAGAAGGAAAATAGCGAGAAAAGCAATTTATGTACAAGAAAAAGAACGCATAAGCAAAAGACACGTTTACTTCCACAAAAAGATGTGTATAAATCAGCGCAGCAATTAGATTTCACGTATGAAATCACATATGAATAAAAAAAAAATGTTTTTTCAGAAACCTCTTGAAAAATGATATTGAACTGTGTTTTCTTTCAGAACTGTTGAAGAAATAAAAGTTGCAATAAGGCCATGGATACGTATAGACGGCGTACTAAATCGCAAAGTTTTAGATCGAATGTTAGGTGCAGTCTTGAGTTATTGCATGCTTCATCCTGGACTCACAATGGCGAAAATGCAAAGCAGATTTGTTCCCGTTCTACAACCCTATCATACACGTGAATTAGTTGAGGTTCGTTTTATTGATTGTTGATTGTTATACTTGCAAATTAATAAATCAGTATTTCTGCACTCTTAAAGAAAGACTCATTCCATTAGATCTTATATTAGATATAAGTACTACAGAGTTTCTACAACTTATTGATAAAAAGTAATATGGAACTTGTATACATTTTCTTTTTGATATTGTAAGAGCTAACTTTCGGTGAAAATAATTTTTTGCAGATGCTGGTCAGGTTGGGATGTTTAGAGAGTAAGCTCTTGAAGAAAACATGCGTTACTCTATTCTCTGCACCACCTACAGTTAATATTAGTAATCTAAGTATGTGATCACTAAAATTAATATTACTCAAATTAGAAATTTTCAAATTTCTAATAATTGATAGTTGTTACTTAATGTCTGCATCAACAATAACATTGCATTTGCATTTTGTTAATTATCGTACGCACTCTATGTGATGTTCTCAAAATATTGTAATCTATCTGTACATAAATTATTTCATATTTAAAAATTATTTCTATTTTCGTAATTAACATAAACAGATGCTAATATTATAATTTATAAAATATTTGAGAAGATTTAGAAGATCTATTTCGATAACGATGTTTCGATATCTATTTTAATAACATCTCTCGAACATCAAAAATATTTGTGTACTAATTTCAGATAATTTGCTTTTTTGTCTAATACAATCTATAAAAATATTTTGATAGAGTGCTTTGTATGATAATACGATTTCATTTTATTACAAATGTTACAAAGTTAATCTCAAGAAAAGATAATGGGTATAACTTAATGGGGATAACTTACCGTTTGATGACATAAGGATCGTTCTATCTTTGTTATTCATGGAATGTCAAGAAAAATAAAACGACGTTCACTTATGTCACGAAGTGGAAAGTATCATATGTTATCTTATCCAAAACTTCTGCTACTTTCTTATATATGACACATTTCTTTTTTTTTATCAAATTCATTATAATACATTCTCATATATTTTTTATTTAATTTTAGCTGCGGACACCGTTGGTTGGTCTACTGAAGATGAAATAATACTTGAGTCTACCATAGATGCTATATTGAAATTTAGTATATTCTTGAGTACGAGAACATATAGCGCAGATTTTATGCCGTAATTATATATTTTTTATATATGTATACATATATAAAAAATACATAATTAAAATACATAATGTGTACATATGTGTTGTATATATGCATGCACAGATGAAAATAGTATTAGTCATATCTATTGTATATGATTATAACTGCGTTCGATTTGGGTACTTTCAGCGCTTCTATCCTTATATAAGATATATTTACATCAAACATATCTGATACAAAAATGGAATGATGATGTAAATGCTTAAAGCGAGAGCATCCAAACTGTATGACTTATATGATTATTATGATTATATATACTTATTATGATTATATATACAATAATATTATTCTACAATAATATAGAAAGATGTTTAATACCTTTGTATATATGATATGCTTAGGAAAATATTTCCGAATGAAATTATTATAATACTTCGATTCTGTATCTGTTTAAAAAATTCTTTGTACTTTATTATTTTATTATTTTTTTCAGTAAATATGTAAAGATTGTAATAAAGATACATTGAAGTTAATAACAATGTAATTTTTAACGAAGTTTTGCAGAAACTGTGCGATAAATTAAACATTTCGAATCTCGATATATTTTTATGCGCGCGCTAAAGACAATCATTTTTGAAATTGCCGCGTATTCAGCGAGAACAGTAATTGGCTGATAAACCGCGCACAAGCTCGAGATTAACCAATTGAATTTATTCTGCTCAGCTGACGTTTTTTATGAACGGACGTATAGCTTCGCGCGAAATTTTCGTTTCTCGTTTGTTAAGAAACGTGATGGACATTATTCCTTTTCCGTATACTTTTCTGTGATTTCTCTTCCTTGTCTTTTTTCCTTCGAAATCCAAATATACTTCCATTTTAACTTTGCCGTAACGGTTAATCTAACGGATCATTTGTTTATCTCCGAAAAGTGCGCCCGCGAGAAAGTGAGATTCGAGAAATGGGAAGAGCTGTTTGTGTATCGACAGGATGCGATGTAAGAGACTTGAGAATAAACAAGTATCAAGTTTTGTTTATGAAAATTGAAGAATTTATCGCTCGTGAGTCATTATAGAGAATTTACAATCTTCATTCAATCAACCTTACTGATTGAGGTGTCATCTATTGTCCTGACTGTAAGGTAAACATTTTCTAAAATTTCTCCCCGCATTTATGAAAAGACATGGGTGAACAAATATTTACAAATTGCAGTGTATGTGCAGGAAATTAAAACTTATTGTAAGATAAGGTTTAATAAATTAATTATGCAATTTTATGAATAACTTACAACAATTTTACACAGACAGATTTTGTGTACATGCATCATAAAACAATGGTAAGAAAACTGTGAGAAATTGTTGAATGACAGTTCATTGAATTTGGCTTTTGTTGTAGCGATAATAAACCAAATAATTAAAAAATGGAAACATAATATAAACTATTTAATAGAAGAAATTAATGAATTACATTTTAATTAATAAATATATTACGAGCAATTTATTTAATTGCATTGTTACTTCTAAGATATAATATTGTAGAGCTTTACATCTTAATTAAACTATTTTTTGTAAGAAATTTAAATTCTTATTATATAAGAAACAAATCTTTACTGCTTATATATTTCAAAGTTAAGTTATATAAAATTATATAGTAACATTGTGTACAATACTATGATGAGAACATTTGTAAATTAAGTCTTTGTAACATTTAATTATTTGCAGACTTAAAAATGTTAATGTACTTTGTTTAATGTACAAAATACAAAATCAGTAAGACGTTTGCTGATTAAACTTATATATATAACTTATATATATTATATTTGTTCTAGGTATCTAAATAGAAAATAAATTGTAGTGTGTTAAATAATATTGCATTAAAAAGAATGGATGGAACTGGAACTAATACTCGTTGGTGCTCTGCACCAGGTTGCATGTTGAATATAAAAATAATGAGACGACATTTCTTTCGATTTCCGAAAGATAGGAAAAGGTATTTGTATCTAATTCAAACCAGTTCAAATTACAAAACCTTGTGCCCATGATGTTAGAAATCACTTTGAGATTTTGGATTCTAGAGAAGGAATCAACTAATCGTATTGGTTAATTGACTGAATTGTTCAAATGTGACTTTGACTTTGATTTTTAGCATTTGTTAGACATAAGGTTACATTATGTGTAAATTTGAATATATTTTTTTCTATTATATATACTCTGAAAATTAATTTTGTGCTTATATATAAAATAAATCTGAATATATCTTCAAATTTATGTTCTGTATTTGATATATAATATTATATTTTCATTATCAGATTTATATTTAAAATTATATAATTTCAGATGGTTAGAATGGATTAAAGCATGTAATAGAATGGATTTGGTGCCAATAGGCCCAGAATTTGCGAATCGATATTATCGGATATGCCATTTACATTTTCGAGTAGAAATGTTTCGAAATATAGAAGGAAGAATTTATCTCAGTAAAGAAGCTGTGCCATCAATATTTTTGAAGCCATTACAACAAACAGGAGAGTGAGTAAATATTTATATTTATATATCTGTTACTAGTACAGTTATATAGATATACTGCTACAATATTGCTAGAAATAATTTCCAAATGAAATTATCAGATTTTAAAATTGTATTTAAGAAAAATAAAAAATGTAACTTTCTTTTCTCTTTTTTAGTGGTAATTCGTCTACGACTTTGTTCCAACCGATTTCTTTTGTAACTATATTTTTGAAGCCAGAGAGCAGAAATAGGTAAGTTCGCAAGTTGTATTTGAATTTTTTCGCTGACTTTTTGCTCAAGGAGTAAAATAATTTCTAAATATAATTGCAATTCTTTTTTAGAAACTCTACAGATTTATCACAATCTGAAGTATCTGAAACGCATCCCATGAAACCTGACGAAAGGTGAGCTTCTTTTTGCCATAAGAATATAATCTATTTATGATATAAACGATTCAAGTAAATTTGTATATACATATATAATTATATACATCATCTATAACAGATATAATAAATTCCGTTTTGTTGCATGAGTATTATATTTTTATTGCTCATTTATTGAATAAAAATAATTTCTTGATGTAGAGATACAGCCATAATTTCACCAGTACAAGCACTTTTTCCAAGATCCTCTTTAAAACAGACATATGAGGATAGGTAACTTTTGTTTGCCTTAATATTGATATTGTATTTCTAATTCAGTTTTTAACTTATGTTCTGTGTTATAACAAATAATATATTTAATTTTTATCAGAAATGTATCATCGGCTCAAACCTTGTTGCTTGACGTGAAGAAAGAGAATGATAACAGGTGAATTAGAAATGTTAGATGTACTAAAGTCAATTAGGCGCGTTTGAATATATTATTTTCAAAGGATATTTAACTTATTTCTTTTCAATTAATATTTAGCATTATTTATTCCTGTTTTGCTAATAGAATTTAATGTAAATGAAGTCTTAATTTATTTACAATATGTTGGTATATGTATGTAAAAAATAAAAGTACTAAAAATCCACTCTATTAATAGGAATACTTCCGCGGAAATACAATTTATTAAAGAAATAGATACGAATACGGAAGCAATATCGACATTGGCGCGAATATTTCCAAAAGAAGAGTGCAGTAATTCGTAAGTTATGAGATTTGTAATCTCAACTTATATAGCATCATTTATAATTGTTAAATACAGAAAGTTATTTCTTTTTTAAATAGAGATATTATAGATTTAACATCTATAGACTCTCCAGTGCCAACAACATCGAAAACAGTATCGATTTGTACACCACCATCAAAAACAGTATCAATTTGTACACCACCATCAAAAACAGTATCGATTTGTACAACGTCGTCAAAAACAATATCAGTTCATACAACGCAACAAAATGGTGACAAGTAAATATCATTATAAAGATACAAAGATTAATATTACTAGTGAAAATGTTAAAATTTGATAAAAATTTATTTTAGCGATTAACGTCAGATTATTTCACTAAAATATACAAAAATATTAATTTAATAATAAAATAAAGCTATTAAACATAAATTTTGTTAAATGTTACAGGACACCAAAAAGAAGACATTGGAATATTTCGACACAGACACCAGAAGCTTGGATTCGAGGGAAGAGACCTATGGAAAAATCTGAGATTTGTGCCGACACAAAACGAAGGAAAACATTCGACATGGAAAACGAAGATAATCGTCTAAACATGAATCAATTTAAAATGGCGTGTACAGATTTATTACCACGTAATTCCGCCATGTTAGTCTCAGCGTGCATCAATGCTTGCGAGAAGCCTAAGACTAAAAAGAATTTTAAGGATAAGCAACTCGCGCTCGAGTTATTCTTCATGGCATCAGGTGCATATAGATTTTACCGGCCGTTATGCTTGCTGCCTACAACGCGTCAGCTGTGGAGACACATCCGCAATTGGGATATGCCGCCCGGCTTGAATGACAATGTACTTAATGCATTGCGTTTGAAGATCAAATCGCTGCCGTCGACGGAGAGACATTGCTCCCTGTCTGTGAAGGAAATGCGACTTAGGCCACATCTCTTCTACAATCTGACGCGCGACAAAATTGTTGGTTTCCACGATACCGGTACAGAGAAGCGGCGCACGTTAGCGAGAAAGGTTTTGGTGATAATGGCGTGTAGTTTAGTTGGCGACTGGGAACAACCCATCGCCTATTACTTTCATAGTAACACGTGTCACACCGATATCTTGAAGGATCTGATATTCCAAGCAATAATTAGATTGAAGAGCATCAATGTGACCGTGCATATTTTAATTACCAATACATCACCAACGTTTCTGCGACTATCACGATTACTAGGGATCTCTACGGAACGCCCGTCATTCCTGGTGAACAACGAAAGAGTGTTTTTCGTTTTTGATGTTACACGGCTAATGAGAATGACCAGAAACGTGTTCAGAACTCATGACCTTCGCTTCCGCGAGAAAAGGGCCTCGTGGACGGATATTGAACTCTTCTTCAGACGCGACAGCCAGTTGCGACTGCCATTGGCCCCTAAATTATCTTTGAGTCATTTAGAGCCCAAGGGATGTCAAAAGATAGAAACCAAGTACGCTGTTCAAATATTCAGTGGTAGCATAGCTGCAGGTTTAAGTGCGCACATTGCATCCGGTGAATTACCTCTGGAAATGATCGGCACGATGGAGTTTATACACAATTTTGATCAGCTATTCGACATTCTCAATTCCTCTGCATCGACCAAATCGAATACTAAGAATTTCGAACAAACTTTCACGGGTAGCATGCACGAAATGAGCTTCTTGCAGCAGACACTTGACTTCTTAAAGTCGATTAAGATAGTGGACAGGAATGGCGCGTGCGTCAAGTCGATCAAGTGCTTCGATCATTGGCAGATTACAATCAACGCGGTTATTCAACTGTGGAACGTGCTGCAACAGCATCAGCTCCCTTCTCTGTGCACAAGAAGATTGAATCTAGAGAGCATCGAGCGCGTTTTTCGTTCTATTAGACGACAAAGTGGAAATCGCGTTAGACCTACGCCTATCTTGTTTACTTACGCATTCAAGAATCTCGTCAGCAAGCACTTCCTCGAGCATTCAAGTGGGGGCGATTCTGCCGTGAATGGACGGAAGATACTCAAGCGAATAGAGACAGCATCAACCCCGTCGGTGTCCTCTTTAGCTAATGAGATTCCGCCCGCTACTCAAGTAGTTTTGAACATCTCGGCGACGAATTATCGCAACATCGATTTGCGACTGCCTGAGAGAAGTGCGTTTAAGCGTGTGTGCGAGTTTCTGCTCAATGAGTGTTTGCTGGTGCACGTTAATTGCAACATATGCATTGCCTATGCTACCAAGGAGAGTAATTCGTCCAGCAGAGATACATCGAGCTCTTTCCATCTCTATGTTTCCAGCCTTGAAGACACATTCATGCGCAATTTCGAGAAACTTTCTATCGAGAAGAATCTCGGAGCACAGATGCTACAGCTCGCGCAACAAATCGACTACAAACCGCCTTGTCCGGACTTCCCAATTGTTTTCCTGATCAAACTATTTCTACGTATGCGAGTATATTTTACGTTGTCGCGACACAACAAGATCTGCAAAGGCATAGAATCACGCAGCTCCTTAAATGTGATACAGTTATAAACTGCTCAATTTTTATTGCATTATCTATGTTCAGGTTTTATTGTTTGCATTGGTTAATTTTATTAATTAGTATTGTTTTCTTTATATATTTTTTATATATTATAGCGCTTAAATGCAAAAATTTAACGCAGTATTTCCGCGTTGAATGAGCAATATCATACAGGTTCCTGAATTTCATGACATTAATGAAGAAAAGTTTTGTATTAAGCAAATAGATTCGTGTCGAATATAAATTTTCGCTAAGAGTAAGTTGCCTGATATCAACTTACACGTTTTTAACTGTAATTTTGAGATAGTCTCTTTTGACATTGATTTTATTGGATTAACTAATTATTAATAATTATTCTGTTGTTGCATGCTACGTTTAATCGAATATATTTTATTCTTATTATTGATTACATATTTGACATATTTTAAAGTGCTCAATACGAAATTACGATTTATAGATCGTTATTAATATTTACTTTTAACTTGCTTCTTTATGAGAAAATATTCTTGATAATTACAGAACATATTCTTTGATGAAAAGATTATATTAGCGTTATTAACAACTTTGAATTTCATTTTAAATTTCATTTAGTATAAGTTTTTAGGTTTATAACAAAGTTATAACTTAACAATGTTCGCGGAAATCTTCAATGTATTATTATAAATTTTATTACGGAGTAAGAAAGTATATTTAATTTCATATCTTTCGTTTCATTTATTTCTGTTACGAGATCAAATATTCTTATATTCCTTCACCATAGGAGTAAAACACAAGAAAATAAAACTGAATGATAATTTTTTAAAATTGATATTAAATATTCTACTTCAATAAACTGAATTTTATAAAGAGGAGCCTGATTATTTAATTATATCAGTAAAATCAATACTGTTTCCATTCTTATTTCATTCATCCATCATAATAAAAGTACACATTTTTTTATTTCATTACAAGATTATACAGGTAATTGACGTAACAGTTAATATCTTCCTTTTCAATCAACTTAGAATCAGTACAACGACCAAATAGCGTGGTACGTAATGACCTTTTTCGTCATAGAACTAAGGGTTAAGTGCCTCGCTTTCTATATATATATATGTGTGTGTGTGTGTGTGTGTGTGTGTGTGTGTGTGTGTGTGTGTGTGTGTGTGTGTGTGTGTGTGTGTGTGTGTGTGAGAGAGG
>Ga0157364_1002838_pt1 | contig 16507 bp, 8 predicted proteins | sample AttsexASBM2_FD_111476 | JGI IMG/M metagenome (GOLD analysis project Ga0157364, IMG submission 111476) | Fungus gardens microbial communities from leaf cutter ant in Ribeirão Preto, State of São Paulo, Brazil - Atta sexdens ASBM2 | ecosystem: Host-associated > Fungi > Mycelium > Unclassified ...
AATGAAATAAGCATTATGAAGCTTACAATATTAAAATTAGGAGGAAAATCTTTTTAATTAAGTAAAAATATTTATTTTATTCGTACGAGATAAACTATATTCGAGTTCACGTCGAGTGAAATGTCTGCGAAGCCAAGGATGGTAGACAGATTCAACAAGCTGCTCTTTCTTCAGTCACTTCCTAATCAAAGTAGGTTGTCAAGCATTCACAGCCTAATTCGAGAAAACACGCGGCCGCTTTCAAGGCTTTGATCGTCAGTTATCACCACGATATAAGGTGTATACACACGACCATATGCACGAAACTTCCTTTGCTCAACCTTTTCATAGAGTACTCGTTATTTCTCGTTATGAAAAGCATCATCAAGAAAAGAGTGAATATACCGAAAATTATTTTTCGTTACATTTTAAGCGCGCGATGATCATTTATATAACGAGAAATTCTTTATTCTTTTAATTAAACACAATAATATTATGTAACGTGTGAATTAATTACTCTTTAAAATTATATAATTAGAAATGTATTCCTATTTTTATGCGTTGTGATCAAAAGTTTTTCTTACTCACTTTTTGTTAGAATATCGTGTAAAGTGTATTGCTCATGAAAGTAGTCGAAGAGAAGTAGCAGAAAAAGATCGAATATTACGGCGAGGTTATAAAGTTTTGCATATGAAAAGCGTGAGTCCCTTTACGAAGGCAAGAACGATCGTAAAAGAGAACGTTGTAACTCATTCGTGAAGAAAAAATTTTTTTTCAGCAAATCTGCGAAACAGTTTCAAGGGAACAATGATGGAAGACGGGTGGAAGTTTATGTCGCCTATTTTTCAAATGGTCTTTACACCGTTCTTTTAGAAAATTCTCGGGCACATTGAACAAGTATTTTATTTTTACCTAAGAACGCCAGCAGAAGTTTAATCATCCTTAATGAAAGTGAAGGACTAACCGAGCGATGAATTTCTATTGCGAGGACGAGACGGAAGGTTGACTTTTAAATTTACATTAGCCGCAAGTGTATTACTGACGTGAAAGACCACGGGAAAGAATGGGAGAAGAAAGTTTAGTTAAAGCGATGAAAGAAGGAAATAGAGCAGGAAGAAAAATGTGAAACAGGGAAAAAGTAGAGAGATAAAAAATATAGATCAGAGATTTTATTTTAATTTCTACACTATATACACACAATATAAATTTTTTTACACTGAGAATTAAACATTAAATTTACGAAAAATTTTTTATCTGTGAACATTTTTCAAAATATCTATTTTAGTTTATCTATTTTAATTAAGAAAATGTTATAAAATTTATATATATATATATATATATTTAACATTTCTTTATTTTGTCTTAAGTTTTTATAATGTATATTATAAAACGCCAAATATTAGATAACTTTTTGAAAATGTATTTAATCGAAAAATTCATTGATAAAATTCATCAGTTACTTTAGTTCAAAGTACAATCGTGCTTCCAAAGTTGCTACAAGCGACATCTACGAAAAGAAGAGAGCGTCATGATCTCAGCGCTTGTCTACGAACGCTCTCTACAATTTCATTTTTATCTACGTCATTTCCAACGGTGTAACAATCTCTGCGATAATGATCGTCGTCATAAAAGCGATCTAAACCGTTATAATCGCAACGGCCACCCATCGTCACCTGCATGTACAGTTCCCCGCGAAAGTTTCGCGTTAATACTTTGCTTCTGGCTTCTCTTACCGTCATAAACCGCAGGGAAACGATCTCTCGCCGCAGCAGTAACACCAACCTCCCAGCGATGCCAGCTACGTGAACAAAATAAGTATCAAGCGTAATCTTGATACACGATCGATATGACGTCTTGCTGCGCGAATGGAAACGTATGGAAATCCATGTATTGCTAATCAACTATATTAATCATTTTATTTTACGCTCCGAAAATCGTTTAATTTTTACTAGCTTTTCTTTTTAATTATTATTTTAGAAACCAAATTTAATCCTAAATAAAGCATATTTTTATTGTACACTCAGAGAAAGGTTTTTTTCAATTCAAAGAAATGTTTCTTTGCTACGATTAAAGAAAAAAATTTCTTTGATTTGAACATCATTTCATTTGATTTAAATATTATTTTTTTTAAATCAAATAAAAAAATTTCTTTGATTAAAAAAAGATTAAAAAAGATTCAAATAAAAGAAATGATATTCAAATGTGATATTTTTTAAAAAATCACGACAAAATCTTTAAAATATAATACAATTGTTTTATTTCTTTAATAATAGCTAATAAAAAGCCTTACAGACTTATTTATAATATCATTAAAAAAAAATGAAAATTACTGTTATTTTATTTTGTTTCCTATGTCTCATTTATCATCAGTCTCGCGCAAGGATTCGCGTTTACAAACCGAAAGACCAGCGCTGACATAGACATATGTGCAAGGGTAACTAGCGGCATCCACCACAATCGAGAACGAATCTCGTGGCATTAGAGGAAGACTTATATAGCACGAATGCGTTACGCGCGAATGCTCGCGCGTCACCGTGTCCGATTCTCTTCTTGCGTTCCTCTAACAGGCGAAGTAAAATAAGCTCGCATATAAAACGTGCGCGTGTCGCGGGCATTTAACGTGCCCACGCGAGGCACAGTAATGCTTTTTATATGCTTTTTATATGCTTCTTATCCTGTTTCATTTCTCTCGGCAGGCAGGTAGGCAGGCAAAAGAGAAGGATTGAAAAAGCTTGGAAACTTGTCGAGCGTGGATATTTTACCCGTGTCACGTTGGACGCTTTTGCGAGGCGCTATTCGTTCATCCTCGTCTTTCTGAAAATTCAGAATGCGACAACGACCCACGTAGAAATATTCCTCGTGGAATAAGACGATGAGGAGATATCCGTGTCTGTTCCCCGATCGCGATTTCGCAATCATCCACGAACAATCTTCTCTTCCCTAGGAAAACTTCTTATGTCTTTAGGGATATCTCCGATATCGATGTTTAATCTTAGTTTCGCGCTCGTTCATCTATACATTCTACAACTCAACACTGGAATCTCCTTCGCGATTTTGCGTCAAGTTTCGCAGTTTTGCAATTTTGAAGTTTACGTAACGCGGCCGAAAACAAAAGTCAACGATATGCTGACAAGAAGAGAAAAAGCGGAATCTATTACCGTATCAACGAGGTTGCCAAAAGCCTCCACGATCGATAAAAGCTGCAAATGCTTGCCCGTTACGATCTTGACCGTTCTTCTTAAGTTAGGGTGTTCCAATATAGAAGAGACGAGAAACAAGATATCAGACAGTCCTCGCCGCCGGCTGCGATTACGGAGAATCTCAAGTAGGTCGCGCAAAACGGTCCAGCTACTTTGTATTCATCGCGACCTTGTGCTTTCTCTCCGTAGAAGCACGTCTCCCTTCTCGTACTCGACTCATTCGCAATCCTTTGTAAATCCGAGTAAAAGACTCGAGTGTCACGATTGCTTTTACCAAAGTTAGATTAATATTACCTTCCAGAAATCTGATTGTCGTGCAGCGATGTCGACGATGACGAATATCTATGACCTACGGTGATATTCATTGTAGCGATATCGATAATATGATTTGCCTTGATTCCAATATTTATTCTATGTCATGTATCGATACTCGAATTGCTGTTTACCTTTGTCTTCACTGATTAACGTAAACGAACCCCGCGGTAGCTTATCGTCCCCTCTGCTTTGATGTAAACGTCACAGATTTAATTAATTATCCGCGTTGGTTTGCATCACGCTGCGAAACAAGAACGAGAAGTACTTTCCATGCATTACCATCGTAATTAACTAATTTGCTTTAAAAACTGCCCTCATTGAGCATGCGCTCGCGGAAGTAAAAGCGCAGGGCGTACTATCAAGCCAGCGCGCGTTGTAATTTCGCGTATTTCCTGCCGCTGGCAACGACATGAAAATGCAAACATGCCCTCTCACCTCGCTCACCGTTTGTTCTCGTTTATCCTCATTGTGCGCGATGACAACGCGCCGCGCCGGCATCACATCCAGCTTCCGGCCTGTACAGTCACTGAATTAGATGTGTCACCTGCGAATATCATTAACGGCCCTTAGGATGCAGCTGCGTTTCTCGTCCCCGCGCCGCTCCGTACAGGTTTCCCACTTTAATCCCGAATAGCCAAACACGTCGGGCTACGTTTGCACGCACATTGAACCCACACAATTTCATGTCATCCAAGATCTTGTGAATTATTATTATTATTATTATTATTATTATTATTATTATTATTATTATTATTATTATTATTATTATTATTACTAACGATTTTATTAAAAATTTAATGCACCGCATTACAAGCTCGCGTTCACTTTTTTGTTTCAAAAACAGTATTAACATTCATGCGAATTCTACATTTACATATGTGTAAAATCTTTAATGTAGAGTCAACAATATTGCAGCTATTAAAAAGATTCATTTTTTGCATATTTGGACGATTTATGAAAGACACTGTTATATTTTTATTAAAATGATTTTAATTACATAAAATAATTAATCGCATAATCGTCAGTGCTGTATCTATCTACATACACAAAGAAGCATAGTTGTGAGTCACGTTTGCGTAAGGCGCAAAACCATTGATATAAGTGCTGCAGCACCTATCGGTTGCCGACGTCAAGGATATGACAGAAGGGAAGAAGAATAGGTTAGCAATTCTGTCATACGGGAGTCGTTAAAGCGCTATCACGTGATTAATCTTCACGCTGCATTTGCACTCACGATTCTCGCGACAAGCACCGACTGCGTTACGTGGAAGCGTTATAAATGCGAGGTCAGACTAACGTATCGTTCCAACACATCGTGTCAGTGTCTCTTAAGTGTGCAACAGATATGACAAACTGCACTTACGATAAGTATCCTTACATGTAATGTCGGATATCTGTCGAGAGAAATTTTATATAAGATATTTGCGTTTTTTTTTTGTATAACTCTTTTGCTTCTTTTTATATAATATCTATGATATAATAATTTTTTACAATTTCAACAACAACGATATATAATACTTACTGTAATTAATTTTAATTTACAATATGTTTATATGTGTTATGCGCCACCAACTCGATATTGTGTTTTTCAAGTGCGCAATAAATATGACATAACAAACTGCACTTACGATAAGTGTCGCTTCAGCCATAACAAAGTTACAATCCTAAAAAAGACTCTCTATATTTGTTTCTTACATACCAAATTATATCTCTATATATGTGTATATAACAATTATATATATATATATATATATATATATATATATATAATTGTTATTTTTAATCATTTTTGTAGGTCGCCATTGCTCCGCTCCACATGTGGTTAATTTCATCCAAAACAACAGAGTTAAATAATTTAACTCAAGAAAGTATGTCATTTAGTTTATTATTAACTAAGTGCATACATTAATATAGATGTTGTTTACTTTAAAACTAATCATAGAAACGGATTCATTTACATTTTGACACATGAAATTTAAAAGTAATAAAATGTTATTTAACAACGAAAGAAATCAGGTTACAATTGCTCTTTAATATCTGACAGTGTAGATGAGATTGTGGTAAACATATTCTAAGCATTCTTTCTCTCCGTATTTTTAAACGATGCGCATTTTTATAGATCAAAAGCGGATAATCGCATGCTTCGCCAACCTCGCACTCGCGGTACCGTTGGCCACCTGGCATCTGTGCCGATAATAATTTTACGCTGCCGCGTTGATTAAATCATAGTCACCGTAATGGCTCTGAGTAAAGTGAGGCGGGACGAGACGAGGTGCGGCAAGACGATCATCGTATAAGCCGTGCGCGCCGGAGGGTGAGGGCAGATTCGCGTGCAATTACGTTTGTTTGCTCGTAGGAGCGAAGTCCCCCCTCCCCCCCCCTCCTTCTCTTCCTCTCTTTCCTCCCTCATGTCTGCAAGGCCGATAATCCCGGGCTCCATTAAGATTCCTGGGGGCCACGATCGATCTCCCTCGGAGATACGGGTAAGACTTCGACCCTCTTCAACGTCTCGCCACGGCCCTGCCTACCGCTTCTCGGATTGGCGCCGCAGCTCAGGTTCTTCCTCCTCTTCCGCTGACCACGCGCCTCGTTTGATTCCACAAACAACGGCGCCGTAGCCTTGTTATACTGTTTCAAGGTCAACCGTTTGATCCAGGAAATATCCTTACACGGTGGCTATACTTCATTTACAACGGATAGATTTAATGCAACTAGAAGAAGAGAAAGAAAGGAAAGAGGCTGAATATAATGGTCTAGCAGCATTCCGCCGAATCGTTACCGTGGTCGCTGCTCCGGGATTAATAGGTTGACCCAGCGAGAGCTCTCATCCAGGAGTATTTCTTGTGGATAATAATAACCTGCATCTGTACGGGGTGGAATGGCCGTCCTTCTATCACGGACATGTATGCGACGCTGCACAAAGCGCTTCAAAAATGCGTCTTAATTTTCTTCGGTCCAGTGATTTCAATTAAAATTGTATGCTTTTAATTTTGCATTAGTTAGCATATACGATCTAAATAGATTACTCTCTCTCTCTCTCTCTCTCTCTCTCTCTCTCTCTCTCTCTAACAATTAATTACCGTTAAATTGATCTTAGATTTAGAATTATACACATAAGAAATGACAAATAAAACTAGAAAAGGTTTCTTGCTAGTTTACTAAATGAATGACATAATTATCTTTGCATCATGAAAAGTATACAACGCGAGTTATTAAAAAGTGTATGTTAAAGAGAAATTTTGCGACACGCGAGTTTACTTCATAAATTGTTCATGAGATAGTAAGGGTGCAAACATGCACCTACGCGAACGATACCTTACAGTAAATTCACTCGTTCATCCCAGAACACAGCTGGGAAATGACAAATTACAACGGACAGATGCTACGAAGATAAGTAAGGGATGCGGCATCGCGGTGGTAGACACAGCTGAAGTGTCAGTTGTTTTTGCGCGAGAGCTCGACAAATCATTGGTATACATCTGTGTAAATATATCTCTCTTGTATGAAGAACGTGGTTGTGTGATTTATAATTTTTCCATTCCATGGCGCATTGTTTATATATTTAGATGGCGTAATTATCTGTCGATTTTAACTTAAAAAAGATTCCGAATTTTATGCAACAAAAGAGATAAAAATATCCGAGAGTTTTATTTTCCAATATCAAATTTTATAATTTTTTTTATAAATATAATCAATTTTTTTTATTAAAGCTAAAGATAATTTTTTCATTGCATGTGATACATTCTGAATTCATAAAAAATTTATTGATTGTATTATAATAGAAAATATTGATTAATATTATATATATATAGGATACTGTGAAAACTTTGATTTACAGTTTCGTATTTTCTCATCTTGAACAATATGTAGATAACGAATATTCAAAAATTAAATTTATCTTTTAATAAAATAGATAAAATAGTTTTCTCACTATTAAAAAAACACGTATAAACGTGATATACATGATTTGTATCGCCATCGAGCGTGTGCCCGAAACGGCGTAAAACTATTTTTAATATGGACATAAAACTTTCCAACATGTAGACATCTCGGCGCCAGTATTTTATTCTCTGAGAAGAAGTTAGTCCGGAGCCAAAACGTTGGAGTAGAAAATATCTGTGCTTTTCGTAAAAACACGTTGATCGCGTGCCAACGTCGTGAACGTCCACGAAATAGATAAGAATAGTATCGTTTCTGATATCTGATAACGTGAGAAATCAAGAAATTCGTGTATTCAAATGTCCAATTTTATACTATCCATAATTTTTTACTTGCGTTGCTGAAATTTCTTTACATCCGATATTTTATTATCTATTAGTCTAGTGTTGAAAATTATATGTGAAGCTACTTTACAGCTTCTGTCTTATAATTTTTCTTCATTTTTTTTTAAAATATTTTATATGTACGAAATAATTACAAACTTGATATTTAAATTATTTTTATACATTTTGTAATTCACGTATCAATCTTAATGTAGATAATTAAACGTTTAATTCCGAATTCATTCAGATCGCGTCTTAAGGTCTCATCAGCGACATTCAATTATCGCTCACTAGAAGGCATCGACCGAGGTTTGACATTCACGTCTCCATAATCGTATCTGGTTACGCTTCGAAGATTTCTCTGGTAGCGCGCGCGCTGATCGGCAAAGAACAATCCGATTACCGGAGGCCACGAAAGCCCCGCAGATAGAGGCAGAAAGAGCGATCCTTTTCTCGATCTACGTCTAATACAGCCGATAATCTAATACCCTGCTGGCCATGATGGACCTTTGCACCTTCATCTTCATTACCTATCCACCACGCCTCGTTCGTTTTACGGGATCATTGATCTCTGGCGTAGTAACGGTTGATCGCTACCGCACAATCTCGGTGCCTATACTTTATAGTTTCAGTAAATCGCTTGTAAAAGCTTTTTACTTTTCATTCTACAATTAAAATTTTAAAACGCTGCGTGTCAATCAGCTTGTCCATTTTTATAAGAAATAATTATTGCTAGACAAAATTCGTATATACTCTTCGAACAGATTCACAATTAAGAATGCTCTCATATTCCACGTAGAATTGATTCCGAAGATCTGATTATTCCATTGCCGAAAATTAAGTTCGAAACTCGAATATATTTCTACGAATTTCTCTTTCCGCATCTTTAAGCAGTATGCAGAATGAGCCTCCAATTTCAGCTTTATGCAAATTTTTCAAAAACCAGTTATAATCAGCTTGAGAAATTCGTATTGACAAGATCCTGAAAATTCCAAACGATGCGAATAATCATCACGACAACGAATATATCGCGACGGATTCGGCAGTCCGCATCTCGTCGTCACGAAAAGTTCTGACATCTCTTCCGTTCGCCAATTTAATAGGGTTCCTCTTCTTCTCGATAGAAAAGTATTCCTAACGACATTTTCGCGACACGACATATATATCATCACTGGATCCGGCTTTGCCCGCCTCGAGCATCCCGGAAAAGTTTAAGACGGCTTGCCGACGAGGAGAAAGGGGAGGAGATAAGGGTCGGCCACGGATTACGTGGCGATTTTAAACTCATTTCGATGTGGGATTTTTGTTTGCCGAGAAAACAACGGACTTCTGGTTTTCTTTTCTCTCTCTCTCTCTCTCTCTCTCTATTTTTATCTCTCTCTCCTTTTGCTCTTCCACGGCACGTTCTGCCGACAATATCCTCGAGACTCAACCCCGCCGAACTCTTCGACGTCCTTCGACTTGGTACGTATTTTCTTTGTTCCGCCACTTTTTTCGTCGGCTAGGAGAAAACTTTTTACATATTTTATATTCTGCACCAATGTCTCGAGAGGCCGTTCTCACCACCACGAGATTAACCGAACATTAGTGCTGCGCGGACGAAGCTTTTCTGATTTATCACCGCTTCTCATCGCGTCTATTTTGAGCGGCTATTCCTTATTCCCGCATACAAGATGCTCGCGCTTCTTGCCTGGCACTCCCGGGAGTCGGGAAATGATCCTTTACTTTCTTGTCGGCGGCAGTTAAACTCACGCAAGAACTGACGAGCGCAGGAATGTGCTGATGTATTCACTGATGCGTTCCTAATCTTTCTTGCAGTGAATGGATTGCAAGAGATAATAATACTTTCTGCAATTACATTCTTTATTTTAATATATCTTACCTTATTTTTCCACATTTTTTGAAAGTCTAGAACAGTAAAAAATTTGGGCTGAATAAAAAAAGATTCTACTGCGCGCGCATATAGACATGCTTGATAACTTCACGCATAAAAATTTAACGTGGTAATTGCGATCCAGACCTTTTGGGGGACAAAGGTGAATTTCATCTGTTGAGTGCGCGAACCAATTATAAAGTCTTATCCGATCCAGGACTAATCGAATATCGATCCGCACATCTCTCTCTGAAACAGGATTTAATTTTACATCCCCGCGAGATATCTGTGGTCGGAGAGATCATCGGGACCAGAAATAACTTTTGCGAACGAAGTGTACGCGAGTTTTATCAGTTAAGCACGCGGCCAATTGTCGCATTCGCCTCTCTTTGGCCGTTTCCCTATTGAGTAGAAATATCGACTGGCAATTCCGCGGGTTAAGTCACGGAATTTACTATAATCTCACTCGGAGAAAATACGGCGCGGTCCAAACGCCAGCCACGTTCCGCGCAGCGATTTCATTAATTGGTCGAAAAAGTTCCGGCGAGCTCCCTGATGGCGAGGGGGGGGAGGGTGCCTGTCGGAAAGCTTTTCCTCTCGAAGCTCTCTCACCCCGGAGCAACCTGTCATGAAGCGGAATGCGCCAATAATGCGGCCGCGACGTAACGGCCAATCGCAGAGTTCCTCGATCTGCCCCTTAATCCAGCTGTGCAAAAGCTCTCTCTCTCTCGCTTGCACGATCACAACGCACATTCACAGCGTACACAGACACGCATTTGCAGAAAAGGGTAGTAGACGCACGCACACGCGGGTCGCTTGTACGTGCGTGCGCGTGCGGCACGGCGGAATTAGTCGGCGGTCGATGAAGAACTATTTTCGGTATTTCTAATTCCAGCTGCCTGAAGAGAGATCGGAAGCGACAAAGGCGATGGTGGTGAGTAGAGGAAAGGAGAGGAAGAGAGAGAGAAAAGAGTCTGGCAGGAACTTTTAAATTGGAGTTTTGACTGGACGCATCGAGACGGACTTAATGTGATTTCAGATTGGCCGGAGGTACGATCTGCCGTGAGGAATGGGGGAGGGGGATGCAAGAACGTGGATCGCGCAGGGCGCGAAGGGGTGAATTCAGTATCCGCTGACATCGGGCTTGCGCCCCCGTCCTTCGATACTCCCTTCCCGATCTTTTTCTGTCCGTACCTCTGCCTTCTTTCTCGTCCCGCACCCTCCGGCAAGAAAGAGGGATCCGTTGAATGAGACCGATTGACTCTATCGCCCCGATAAAAGGGACGAATCGCTGAGAAATTCCGTCCGGCGCGTTTTTTCCTGCCTTCGAATTCAGAGAGAAAAAAGAGGTGGAGAGCGGTTAAGGACTACGGATATGTGGGAAGAATTCGCGAAATGGTTAGCCGAAAGCTCAACCAGACTAAGCTTGAAAAGATCGACTCGTTTACGTTGTATCCTTTTGTAATGAGGTTTTTATTTGTGCTTCAAGTTTAAAGACCAGCGAATTTGAGTTTAGAATGAAAGCTGTAATAGAATAATAATATAAGGCCTCTCAATATGCAGTATTCAATACATTACGGCGAAAATAAAAATTATGTAAATTTGAAATTAAGATAAAATTAAATCCTTATCTTTTTATTATTTATAAAGTTTCATAATACTTACAGTTTTAATAGAAAGATCAAAATAAAATTATTTTTTTTAAATATAATTCATCAAATAATGTGTAGTTTTTCAATTCGAACTTATATTATAATAACTTAAAAGAATTTTTCTTTACCTGAAATATATATAGACGCTTGCAATGAACAATAGCAGTCGTGAAGATGTGATCTTTATCGCACTCTCGTATTTGAGCAACGCGCCAATAAAATGATGTCACCAATTTCTTGAATATCTTCGACGAAAGAAATCGTCGAAGGATTTCGCGTAACGCTTCTATAGACATTCACATTTTTATCATCGCGATTTATTGGGCGATGGCACAACGGTATTGTAATTTCTCAAGCAATAAACCCTAGTATATATATATATATATATATATCTCACTGTCTACGAAATGCGTCGAAGGAAGAGAGAGAAAGAGAGAGAGAGAGAGAGAGAGAGAGAGAGAGAGAGAGAGAGAGAAAGAGAATGTAGTTATTTTTAATATTATAGTTGCTGTTATGTCTGTGAATAGTTAAATATAATAATAGTTAAATAATAGTTAAATAATAAATAATAGTTAAATATAATAAATATTTCATTCTTTATCGATAAAAAAATTTAAGAATATGAAATTGACATTCTCAATATGATTCGTAATATTGTGCACACTTGTTAAGCTCCTATTAATATTATTTAATTATATTTTATAATATTATTAATACTTGCTCTGGATAATTCAATATAACTTTCAATATAACTTCCGATCAAATCGTGCTATAATTTAGTTAATTTTTATTGTAAGTTTAATCTGATTTTGACCTTACCTAATTAATGACGTGCGTATTGATTGTATTCGATAAAGTATTTATAAGAACTAGTCAATATTTTATTACATCAAGCAAAACTAACAATAAGATTTATTACAAATTCTGTACATTTCTAAACTAAAACACTTCTTTAACTTAAACAACTCATTCTACGTTTGATAGTCGAACAAGTGAGAAAAGAATTTGATTAATTTTTTAGAACAATCAAAAATGACCATTCAAATTTTACTATTCAGCATTAGTTTTGATAATATATATTATTTACAACGCTAAAATTGAATATCGAGCGTCATAAAATAGCATCCTATTAAGCAATATTCACAGACAAATTAATATTTTATAAGTTGCGTTATATATTTCAAAGAACTTTTGATTGTCACAATATCCTCGATATTGACTCCAGAAGATCAATAATATTGTGCAATCAAATGTTGTTCAATAATATTGATCCTCTGTAGAATGAGCTGCTTTAAGTTAAAATGATCAATTATCTATCGTTGAATAAACAATTAAACATGGCGAATTGTTCAAAGGTATATTAGAAACATCGCTGTGTTTAAATTAGGCTTGAGATCAATAGATCCATTGACTTATGCCAGCGACTCGACAATAACGGTGTGGACTTACAGAGTAATCACGACTGTCATTTAAATGAATTTTTATCGTGATAAAAGAGATTGCGAACCGGCACTTCAGATCGTGCGATAGGCCTAACGACAGTTCGTTAAAAGTCGCCGGGCATATCGGGGGCTTCGATCTCTCCGTAGCGAAGACATAATCGATCGATCGTGTGTACCCTGTCGGCAAATGTATATCGTTAATGTTAATAGCTAGATCGATACAATTTTTTAATGACTTTCTGACAACGTCGAAAAAGCTGTTTGCCGCGAATGTAGCATTATTATGTCAAATTGATCGATTAATAAAGACTTAAATATTTGCAATTGTTATCTCATCTTATTAAGAAAATATCAAGTAATCAGAATAGAAATTCATATTTTGAGAAATGAACGGTTCAATAATCACTCTTTAATTCGAGGGAAACTGAAATATTTATTATTGAGACTATGATTATTTACGTGAAGCTTAACTTAAAATTCAAAATATATCTTTAAGGCCCGATTGCACCAACGTTACTTTGACTTTAGCAAAAGTTAAAACTCTATCTATCTCGTTTTAAAGCTGAAAAAGAGACAGATAGAAAGAGCTAAGGCTCGCTTAAAATCGAAGTAACGTTGGTGCAATCGGGTCTAAAAGTAGCGAGAGATACATTGTCTTTTTCGAAGACAATACCTCAGTGTTGACAATGGATTATATAATATATAATATATAATACAATACATAATATATAAAACTGCTAGTTTAGTTTTTTCTTTTTTAATATCATTATATAGGTATACGTTTTGTATATATCTACAGCTTGTGGCTGTTGCAACACGATTATCACGCATATTAACCTTCGCAAACATTTACCTCCTCAGAAATTGCACGCTACATGTTACACATACAATAGCAAATAGCTTCTGATGAGATATTGCAAAATTGTTTCCACGTGCAGTTTCGCTTAGAATTGCACCGTTTCAAAGACAGCGTAATTACCATTACTCGCAACTACGATAATAACCAGCGTATATTCTCTTATTGGGGCATACGGTGGGTCCCTTTCGACGCGTATCTTTTTCACAATCGTGAGACAATGGATTCGTTTTATCAACCTGACCTAATCTGCACGCGTCACTCTTCAGATACGCTTTACATATTTTAACTCGGCAGATAACACACTCTTTCCGCGTTTGTAATTACACGTCTCGCGTGGAGACATATAATCACAATCACGATGTGCCCAGAATAATTCAAACGCATCACGAATTATTACGCAATGATTTAATATATAGCGTCACACTGCTTGTTTCATGTTAAATTATAATCAACGTTAAAATTATTGGAACTTTATGCGAATCACACTACATATTATTTATATTTAATTGATAAATTTCTTGTTATCGTAATGCTTTTTTATTATTGTAAGAATACACATTAGATTAGTAATCATATTTTATTTGGTTTAATTTTTTTATATTATTGTTATCATTTCAGTTCTATATTGTTTTAATTATTTTAGAACGATACAAAATAGTTGATTAATTTGATGATTCTATTCTTAATTATGTCTTCTATACGTTTCAGAAATGCGAATTTTTTGTGTTAGATATTATGCAATTTCTTAAATAAGTTATATTATAATCCTTTTGACTATGCGCAAATTTTGGAGATTCACCATTATCTATACTCTTAACGACAGGAAATGAACCTGTAAAATAATTTCTCGCGACAAAAGGCAAGAAGCCTAAGCAAGATGAGAACCACAACAATTAATCATCGTTAATCATAATCATGTCAAAATAACTTGATAAACGTTCCTGCTAATGTGAAAATCTCGTATGAAATAAACGCGGCAATTTATTATGATGGGACGCTATTATCAAACTTCGGAGTTAAATCCCAGTCAGCCAAAGAGAAGCAGGAAGAACACGCGGCGTAGCTGATACGCATAACGTTATCGCGTACCATTCGTAAGGATATCGCCCTACCCGCTGCCTTCTGATAGCCATTTCATTCACCCTCCGTTTGGGTTCATTCCGCACCCACTAACGCTCTTCGATCTTGCAATTAACTGAAATACGGGATTCGCAAAAACGGAAGTGTGATGTTAAATTAACGTTTACTGATCTGATTGTCAGGCTGGTCGAGCTCGATCAGAAATCATATAATATTCGATGAAACGATTAATGATAAATTCGCATCATGCTATTATTTTTCTAGTTGATATATGTCATGTAAAGAAAAAAAAATCGTAAATCTGCAAAAAATTATTAATAAATAACAAGAAATATTACGATGTGTTTTTTTTTAAGTTATGTTGTAGTATACCATAGATAGAAAATGTTACTGGTATATTGTTAGTGAAGTATTTAATTTAGAAAATGTCATGAACAAAAATAAACGATTACGATCGCTGTTTGTACCCATGAAAGATAACATTATTTTTACGAATGCATGTAATCTGTATTCCTGCGAGACAGCTCAAAGACTACTTTCGCCCTCTTGAAGGATATATTACATCGGGCCGGATTTCGGACACGATCATTTACTCACAGAAAGCTGGAAGACTCGCGAGAACGGAAACGATAGCGAGAAAGGAAGAAAAGAAAGGCACGCGTGGTCAGATAAGAGCTTTCGATCGAAACTTGGATTTCGTATCGGCGATCGAAAGGTAATGCGGGATCGAGGTGATATATATGTATGCTGCTAAACGAGTTTCACGAGTACATGTACATGCAATGTGTATCAATGTATATATGCGACTATCGGAGGAAAGATAAATAGAAGAAAAATTCCCGTACTATAATAACTGATTCGATAACGAGTTCTTTCTTCGAACGCGGAACGATTGTGGCCGAATTGGTCGGATTTGTTTCGGAACGAAACCGCGCATTCTCGAGCAACAGAGGAGGCTGAAAAAAAATATATACAGAAGGGTAGCTCGTGAAAGAGAAGGATATGAAGGAAGAAAAGGATTTGGTACTTCGCGCGTGCTCACGTCACTGTAAAGGAAGAGAAACGCAGCCGCTGCTCGAATACGGGCAGGCGGCGCAAAAATAAATCCTTTTTATTCAAACCCTCCGCGGAGCTGGATATATCCGACGCTCGATGCCACCCCTCGAGGATTAATCTGCCGCCCGTGAAGCGATAAAGCAGATTTGCGATCCACGTTCTCCGACTATTTCTATGGTGAGTCCCTAATGAGATTTGTTGTCGCTTTAAATCGCATATATACGACCAACCAAGCATCCGCTTTTTCAATCTTGGTTATTTCTTTCAGCCACAGTTTGGTTATCGTCACATTTTTACTCAAATTGTTTTACGTCTTTCTAAAAGCAAAATATTCGCATTGTAACCAGTCTTTTTTATACTTTATTTTAGATAAGTTTTCTATACGTGGATAAACAATTTATATAGCTTTTTTTATATATCCATCTTGTTCCTTGAATTATATCATGAGTAATACACAATGAATAATATTTTGACGTTATTGACGAAACCAGTTTCCGTTTAGTTATGTTTAGTCATATTATGTAGAATACCTATAATTTTTTGGTCTATACTTATATATATATATATAATTTAATTTAATTTAATTGTGCATTAATTACAAAATAAGAATAACAAGTACAGAGTTAAACGAGAAAATATATGTATGTGTGTGTATATATATATATATATATATATATATATATATATATATATGTTTGTATTGATTAAAGTCGATGTTAAATACTGTATATTTCTGAGGCTTCTCCATGGATGTTTTCTTCAAAGAAACTACGTAGTTTACGAGTTATC
>Ga0157364_1002839_pt1 | contig 16506 bp, 7 predicted proteins | sample AttsexASBM2_FD_111476 | JGI IMG/M metagenome (GOLD analysis project Ga0157364, IMG submission 111476) | Fungus gardens microbial communities from leaf cutter ant in Ribeirão Preto, State of São Paulo, Brazil - Atta sexdens ASBM2 | ecosystem: Host-associated > Fungi > Mycelium > Unclassified ...
CTTATCCTGTCTTCCAAACTATGCTGATTGTGCTCATGAGTACCTATACTTTATAGCTAGTTTTTTGCAAGTGTAGTGGCATTTTTTATTTCTAGAAATCTTGTCTTCCTAAGATCTAGTTTGATTAATAGCTACCACACCATCTCTTGAGTAGGTGTTCATATAAGAGAGCTTAAAGCATTATCTAAAAAACATTTTCTAGTGTAATAATGAAAATATTACAATTCAAAACTCAGGGTTAAGTTAAGAAAGAAATCTTGTATTAGAATTAATACAAGAGAACTCATTGGAGTTTCTAGTATAATGTATCTACCTTATATATTAGACTAATATACTTCTAGAATCTTCTACATCTTTCTATATATTATGTGATCATATAACAGTGACCTATATGACTTAATGTGTGATGCCATGCTAACCTCTAACTCTAAGTCCAAAAATAAAAAAATAAATGGAAAAGAAAATAGAAATGAGAAAATAAATGAAAATAAATAGAGTCTACTGTCTTCAACTCTAACAGAAAGAATAAGAATACTAGAGTCATACTAGAAAGTAATTTTATCTACTTATAAAAGAAGTAAAAATACTAACAAAAATCCAAAAGTGAGAGATCAAAGGAATAATAGGCTAGAGAGTGAGCTATAAGTAGAAGTAACTAGTAGAAATACTGAAAAAGGAAAAAATTAGCACTTATGAGCAGAGAAAGGATATTAGGCTAATTTTGGGTTGTAAATGGAGAGAGGACCATATACTTCCAAGATATTAGAAGTCTTTCTTATTATTTCAGTCTCTATTTCTTGTTTTCATTCTTTATATTTTTAAACTAATATATAAGCCAAGAGTAGAGGAAGACTAAGAGATAACTTCTATCTGAAAACTTCTACTTGTGAGCAGTCTAATTGCTGTTTCTCAAGTAAGTGTCATTAGTACTAATTTTCACTTTTAGATCAGTGTTGAAGAATCTAGTAGCCTGGGAAAGGTTGTAAATGTGAGTATCAGTTAGTATCATGATACGGTAAAGTGAGGACAGACTTTAGGGTTAGGGTTAGATAAAATATAGTAGTAGTATTATTATTAGTCTACGATGAGAGAGAGAAGGGCATGTGACTGGGAAGTCACATGACATGATGTCATTAGCCTAGAGCGGTCTGGAAGGGTCTAGAGTCTAGAAGGATTGGGAAGAGTTTAGAGATAGAGTGATGTCAAGGAACATGTTAACAGTATGGGTTCCTCATGGTGTATACATAGTGCATGCATGTATGACAGAGATTAAAGAGTATGACATCAGGGCACATGGACATGGTATACTGGTCTTGAGGTAGATGTATGGTAGATGAGTAATAGACATAAGGACAGGGCATGGACATTAGGGTAGGCATAGAGAAGTCGTAACATGGACCATAAAGACTTTATATAAATAGTAGGTAGAATACTGTTGTGGTTCCCTGTCAAGTTCTCTTGTAAATACACAACTCGTGTTCCTACTAGATATTCGCCCTTTGAGATTTACCGCTTGTGCTGCTATTGGACATTAGTCTAGTGGTTGCCACAACAGTTAGTATCATCCATTGTAAGATTCAACTTGAGGAGTGCCTTCAGAGTATGTCACCTGGGATGAATAGTGTTGTTGTAGGCTCTTAAGAAGCTTTGCAATCTATTTACTAGATTTTTCAAGTGTATTAGCTAGGAAAAGCAGCAGATGTTATTCATATATTTCTTCTTGTTTCTATCTCTTTTACAGATTTCTGATACTAATATCATCCTCATTGAATTCTTTAGTGTACAGTTAAGAGCTAGTTTTGCATAGTTCTTGTTATACCCTCTTTTCTCCTTACCTCTGTCAGTGTTACTAATATTAGACTTGTGAACAATAGACTTGGTATGTTACAATTACTATCTCATGCTCCACAGGTATTCACCTTATGTCTGTCATAACTTGAATATATATTGGGATTTATTTCATCTTTGACTTATATTTACTGTATCTTGTATTCTTCTTATGGTTTATCAGTTAGTGAGTAGAGAACCACTGGAGAGTGGCAAGATATATATCATTGCTAACACTAGAAGTGGGTATTAGTTTTAGTCAATTTTTAAGATAAGCTGATACAATGTAATTACCAGATTATATACTAGTTAGCATATCTAGGGTAGTTAGTTAGAATATAAACTGCTAAGCAAGTTATCCTGGATACTGGTGATTCTCAGATATTAGGAGATAGAGTTCATGGAATTAACAATGGCCTAGTAAGAATATATAAGATAAACTGGAGATATATAATTCATACCAAAAGAGGTTGGAAAGTGTAGATGAGAAAGAGAAAGATTATTTGTGCATTGGGACAGATGTGGTCAGAACAGGATATGACAATTACTAGTAATATAACTCAGGATTTAATTGTTGGTCTGTTAGCCTTACTAGTATCTTAAGTGAAAGCTTGAAGGAGATTGTCAAGAATTATAAGACTGAGAAGATCTGGAAATATTATCCCAATTGGGATTATTATTGGTGGAAACAATACTAGAACCTGGAATAGGAGAAGTTGTCTACATACTCTGAATAGTATAGGTTAGTAATTAGAGAGAATAATGTCTCTATTAATATCTTGAGTGATATAAGACATTTAGTAGGAATGCTTAGATAAAGAGCAGAGTTGAAAGGTGTTTCTAGAAGTAAGATAGAGTTAGACCTAGAATAGGTTTAAAAATTGTGTTAAGAAAATGCCATTGGAGATGACTATAAAATAGAATTAAAAATATAAGAAGCAGATAAGATTGCACAGATGTGATAGTAGATTTATAGGTCTGATAATACTATTATGTATAGTTTATACTTAAGAGCAAAAGTCTGTGGGGTTATATGAAGTTCAAGTATATGAACTTATCTAAGAAAGTGAGGTTACAGACTTCAAGAGCAATTTCAACTTCAGCTTATATACTTGTTACAATTCAATGACCTTAGGGTTGATTAGAGAAGGGAACCTTGCATTAGGGTTAATACAAAAGAACTCGATGGAGTTCTTGGTACAATATATCTACCTTTATATAATAACTACTGATGGTCTGTGCTCTACTTCTTTTAGCCTACCCTAAATAACCATGTGTTAGCTGTGAGGTCAACATGTATTATGCATATTATATGATATCATTGTTCTCATATCTTCTACCATATTCCTTATGACTATATGATTATGTGACCATTACTATAATCATGTCATGTGAATTGTGTGACAGTGTGACATTACTGTCACACTAAACCCTAATCCCAGTTCCATGAATAGAAAATAAAACAAAAGAAAAATTAGAAATAGAAAAGATATTAGAAAAAAGTCATGTCTAAGCTTTGCAATTCTGACAATACTGCACTACATACTTGTTGCTTGGTTACAACTTCAGATAGTGAAAAACAGAGTTAAAAATAGCAAGTGCTGATAGAAATAAGTGTGTTGCTGTTAACACTGGAGTTTAGTATTAAGAGTAATGGAAACTCTAATTCATTATCAGACTAAAGATTATAAAGTATCTACTAGTCCCAAAATATTACAAAAAGTGTCTAGGATACTTGAAATCTCAAGTAGTGGTATTACTATATAGTTCAGCAGTTTTTTACATTGAGTGAGATTAGTGTCTTTAAGTAGAGTAGATATTTGATTAGAATGATCTATAGTAAGACACTGACAGAATATAGAGTTTGGAATAGAAGTAAACTCAACCATGAAAGACTGAGTACTTGCATAGTTTAAAGAGAGAAGCTCTACTATGAAAGATGAGTTACTTGTAGATTTGAGAGTGAGAGTAAGTTTGCTATAGAAGACATCAATACTCAGGATTGGACTTTGACATATAACATATTGAATTATTCTATTAATAATATAGTGAACTTACTTATGAGCAGCTAGAACACATATATTGTTGGTCTTTCTATACAAAATTCTCTTTTTCTATAGTATTATTAATATTGTTGGAATTTACAAATTCTAACTACTAGTAAATCTTAATATTCCTTAGAGCATTCAGGTCCTCTATTAACTTCTCATATTGCTTAGTAGTTAATTACCTAACATATAACCTCATTAGACATTTATAGACTACATAGTTTGAATCTTTGTATTTATAATAATCTTAGAATAGCACAAAATAGGTTTTTTTAATAATATTCACAACTATAGAAATATCTAAAAAAATACTAGTATTAGCTGATGTTGGTATGCTAAAATGGTGGGAAGTTATAGGTAGTGTATTTACATGGGGAAGGGACCCTAGTTAAGTGATACATAAATACTTGTGTTAGAGAATTGGATCACTTGCTAGTTTGACTAGAAGGCTTCATTGGTCTTGTAAACTTAATTAATATATCTTGTAGTTTTAAACTATGTAAAGGAGTCTATGTTCTTAAAATATCCTACTGGCAGGGATGAGAATTTTATTTTAGATAGCATCTCAAAGTCTATGTCTGAGCTTGATGACTATAATGTATAGATCTGTATATCCAGCCTTCAAGATCAAAGTTTGGAATTTGTTCAGGTAGTTTTCTATTATATAACTTTCTTGATGGTAAATCAACTCTCCAAGTTTATTAGTAGTTTCAGCTTCAGCATTGATAAGAAAAAGATGGGTATGTAATAGATTTTTGAACTCCAGCTAGGTAGTAATGAAGAAAATTCTGATATTAGCATTTTCTCTAAACAGGTTTTTAGATCACTTTGTGGCTTAACTATAAAGAGACCTGCCACTTTACCAAAAATCAAATTACAAACATTACCAATATCTGTTATCAATTTATATATTTCTCTTTTTTTAAGTCTTGAGTTTTAATCTTACCACAACTTCTAATATGTTATGAAACACTTTAGACACTAACAATTTTTATTTTATTTTATTTTATTTTACTGATTTTATATTGATTTTGTTTTCTTTTTCTTTTTTCTTTTAGATGATAAAGAGGTATGTGACACTACAGTCACATGACAGGTCACATGATGTGACGTCATAGGCCTAGAACATGGTAAAAGGATTTAGAAGATGATATTAGGGCACATGTATACAACATGGTGGCCTTGAGTAGGAAATGAGGCGAACATAAGATTGTAGCATGGACAATAGGGCAGGCTTAATTATTGGTAGCACAGACCAGGCATGTTTTGTATATATAGGACTCTAATTTAGCAGAGACTCTGTGTCGAGTTCTCTTGTGAACTTCCCACTTTATAACTATTCTAAGAGATTTGCTACCTTGTGCTGCTATTAGACTTTGTGTCTAGTGGTTGCCACAACATAATAGACCTCCACTTACATTCTTATAATTATAATGACTCACTTTCTTCTGTCATTTTTTAATAAGCTTCTACCATTATGCAACATTTAAGGTCTCTTGAGATCTCTTTATTAGAACTCCTGACTATATAGCTCCATTATGCTGTAGTTAGGTCAGTAAATATTTTACCTGATAACTGATTAGAGGCCCATTTGTTTTATGGACTCCTGAGTATTTAGAGTAGCTATTACCTCTAGGGAACTTCATTCTATTCTCTTGGGATTTTCTAGAGATGAGTTATATACCTAGTAATTGTGAATAATATAACTTAGGATTTCTTAGAGATTGTAAACTCTATATAATCCTGTAAACTTTGTCTAGTTGTCTATTATGGCAACTAGTTGAGTCTACAGAGTTTTGCAGACTTTCACAACCTCCAGAAAGTCCTAAGCATATTAAGTATAAGTAGCACTCATCTCTAGAAAGTCCTAAGAAAACAGAATAAAGACTCTTGGGAATGACCACTATTCTAAATACTACTGGAATATATTCCAATCTGACAGAATAATGCTGATGTAACCAAGTAATGGTAATAACTAGATAGTCAGTATCTAGAAGATTTACTAAGAAAAAAAAGGAGCTCTCAGTAATAATCAGAGTAAGGCAGTATCTGGACATTGAGCAGTATTTAGTAAGGATTGACTATAGAGAGCAGTAGTGTTGGCTTGAGAAATACCATGGAGTTTGGTGGGGATATATTAAGTATAGTTTACACTTAAGGGGCAAAAGTCCAAAGGAGATGTGTGGAGTTTGACAAGTATGGAAACCTATCAAAGTCTAACAGGAATACAGACTTTCAAAAATGATCTTGGCCTCAACTTATATGTTATGCCTTCTATGAGCTGTAAGGTTGCAATTTCAGAGGAAGAACTTGAAAGGAGGAATTAGAAATTATAAGAAGAAAAAGAAGTGTATTGCTATTGATACTAGAGTTTGATATCAACTTTTGTTAATTATCAGGTTAGCTATTACAGAGTAACTACCAGCTTTAAATATAAAAGTAAACTAAAGGAGTACTTAAGTGGATCTCTAAGCAGATATTTCAGTAAAATACTGAAAGGAGTTCTAGTTGGATAGGAGAAAACTCTGTATAAAAGTCCAAGTATTTTGCAGAGTTTAAGGGGAATAAATAGATAATGAGTATAAATAACTACGGAGTTTGATGCAAATAAAGCCAAATAACTGTGGAGTTTTTTGATATAAATAAGTTTATTATAAAAGACCAAATTACCATATTGAAAATGGACATAGCTCAGAGTTTGGACTGTGATAGAATAGAGGAGTGCTGACTGATAAAGAACAAGAAGACTGCAGAGTTTAGTAGAGTTTGAATACTTGAACATTGTATAAAGGCAGATCTTCTTATATTATTCTAACAGTAGAACAGAATATTTTCCCTAGAACCTTAAAATATTAACTAGTCTGGTAATCTAGGATCTTCTATTCTTATATCTTAATCTCTTTTACTATTTCTTGCTTCTTACCTGTTGCCTACTTCTAGCAAGTACTCTATAACTTCTATCAACACTGATGAAGTTCTAGAGCTTATCTAGCATCATCTATGAGAAGTAGTTGAGCACCAGTGTGTCTCAGAACATAATACCAACAATATTCTTATGAGTCTTGTAAACTAACTCTAAGACCTATATACATTAGTATCCAACCTTGCTTCTGTACTCATGAATGTACTTTATTCACTATCAACTTCAAGACTTCCATTCTTCACTAACACCCTAGTATCTGAAAACTTTCCTCACCACTCTTGACCCTATGTTTTACCTACACTGGACTTTGGTGGTAATTGACAAAAAGAATAAGTTTTTCTAAGCTTTTGTTCTTTATATATTTAGCTATCTACAGACTGGGTTCTTTGGGCTCTTTCATTCTTCAAGAATGGTTGAGCCTCCAAGTAGTCTGAAAGTATCTTTTATCAAGAATCTACTACTGACACTTTCCATATTATTATGTGGCCAGAGTTCAAGCAGCTCTTTTATGAGCACTTCCTTTTAGTCAATGCTATTACTACAGTGTTATGACTTAAGCTTAGAAATTAGAGAAAAAGAGAAACTTTGTATAGGGTTTATACAGGATAACTTCATGGAGTTCTTGATATAATGTATCTACCTATATATATTAGACTGGTAGTTTGTACACAACTATGTCAAATCTACTCTAAAGATTATATATCATACATGAAATTAACATATGATGAATATGCTATATGATGTTATTATTCTAAATTCTTCTATGTTATTTCATATATTACATGATTATGTGACATTCATATGTGATATCATGTTAAACCCTAATTCTAAATCCAAAATAAATAAAAATAAAAATAAAAATAAGGAAAAAAAATAACATAAACAAAGTCTATTATCTTCAATTCTAACACAAAGCTATTAAAAAGTTAGAGAGGACAATATATTACCAAGAGAGCTGTACTATGGAGGACTATTTAGATAAGTTCTAAATCCTAATCTCAAAAGCTAGCTGTACTGATCTCTGTACTATAGTAGTTAAATTCTATTAAGAACTCTGTATAGTAATCTAGAATCAGATCATAATCTTATTAGTAAGAAGACTGAAAAATAGAGATCCCCCTACATAGTTCAAGGCTACACACAAAATAAATCTAGCTAGATAAGCAACCAAAGCCTTTTTTCCAATTAACTCAATAGATTACTTCTATTTCTCCACTTATTCCTCAAACTTTGCAGATTTCTTCAGTTATCTCTGTCTCTTGACAGTCATATCCTATCTCATTAGTGCCCTCATACTAGCTACTACTAGTGCTCTCTCCAAATGTCTTTATAAACATAAACTCAACTTAGAAACTCTATCTTATACTAGTTAAAGAATGTTATTATTGTAAAGATCTAAACCATGTAATCCAATTGTGAAGATCTAAACCATGTAATCCACAAGTGCCTAGTGAGGCTAGACTTGTAGCAACTAACCATTGAGTACCAGAAAGAACTGATAGAGAATCTATACATATTAAAGAATATTAAGATTAGCTAACAGTTAAAGCCTATGGACACAGATAGTATCAATAACACCATTGATAAGTAGTATTTTGCATAGTGTTCAGTAATTTTTATACTCTAACTACTAGTAGATAAGTTTACTATACTTAAGATAAAGAAATATACTCTCAAGGATAGTGATCCATCAGATGTATTTGTTTGCTTATCCTACACAAACTCTATGATCCTTATTAGACTTTCCAAATGGGAAAAGAAACTATTCCTATATCTAATTATCAGAATTGCAAAAATAGAACTTAGGTATTTTTGAATTTTCTATTTTATTTTGGATTTTTCTTTTATTTTTTAGTTAGCTCCTTTTTTTGAACTTAGCTAAGGGTATGATATAACAGTTATCATTACTTCTTTCTTTATTTCTTACCACCATCTTGCATAATAGTGTCTAAAAGAAAATTAGTGAATATATTGAATCCTTCTACTTTTAAACCTTAGAATAACCAACTCTACCATTTCAAACAACATTTAATAGATATTGAAATTGACTTATTTAGAGGACAATCCTCTCTTCCTAGTATTAATAGTTCAAAAGAAATATCTGTTAATTCTGCTACTTCATTGATGGAATATGCAGAATGCTTACAAGCTTAGTCTAGAAACTTGATGTGAGCAGAATAAGTTAAGATTGGGGAGATACAAAATCTGACTATATCCTATGCACCATTGGGAACTGTGTCTTTGGAAACTATACCTGTTGAGCCTATAGGCAAACATATATATATATTTCATAAAACTGAGACTAATAATATGTTGTCTTCTTAAAGCCTGGATGGAACCTTTGGTTATTTCATATTAGACTAACCAACCAGTGGACCCACAACTATAGGATGGTAATTTTTGTCCAATCTTCCTGTTTGATATTGATGAATATTTAATTGGTAATGTAAAAAATATTATATATTTCCTTCTTAGGATGGCCACATTTATTAAACAGCATCTATTAGGTAACAGGATGGCTAAGAGCATTTCTCAGATTGCAGAATTTGGGTTTGCAGCCTGAGAATTTATAACTATTATATACAAATCTAAATGGAACAAGTTAATAGCTAATGATAAGATATGTCTTTTAGGTAATATGTTTTATCCCAATTCAATAGGAAACCCACAAAACCTATACTAATCCTGAAGCCTACAAAAAATAAATAGGCCAACATTTTAAGAATTTCCCCTTCCATCTCTTTTAGGCCTAGCAAAAGTGTCTTGGCTAAATTCAAATATTTTAAGAAAAGTCAGTCATTGAATTCAAACAACTGATCATATGCTCAAGCTTCTAATCTAAACAACCACTTATATGCACAGGCCTCTAAAGGTATTATCAAAAAAATTATCAAAATTAAGAACACTTTTCCAAAATTGTTTTCTAACAAGATTATTGAAATCCATAACATCACTAACAACAAAGGGTTAAAAGATAAACTAAAATTCAACATGACTACCAAATATTCCTCTAGGAAACAGATAATTATACTCATAAATACAAACAACTCCAAGACAGTCATTTCACAAGCTAACAAACATATATCAAATATTAATAGACTTCTGAAAGATGTGAAATATGATGTTTCTGCTGATTTTATTTGCTCTGACAATAAAGAAGTTATTATCATCACTAACAAAGTAGCTAAGCTTCTTTAGATTTGAGCATAGTTGAGAAGTATATAAAAAAGTTGAACAATATCAACTTAAATAATATTACAAGCTCCCAACTTCCTCAATATAAGTTGTGCCTCAAAATCCTAGAAGTTCTCTACTTACTGGAAAACATGAATTTACCTATTGCTTTTGATGTAATAGAGATGGTAATCAAGAATGCTCACATTTTCAATGATATTATTTTAGCATCTCAACTGTATATCATCAAAGTATCTTCTAAATTAGATATAACTATTATATAAGTTGATATTTGGGATTCTCAAAATGATATGAAAGCCAAAGATCTTATTAACAGGTGTTTTAATATAGGTTGTCATATTGTAACTATAAAAGGAGCCAATATAAACCCTGGTGTTTCTTAATACAAGAATTGTTGGAAGTGGGGGCATACCATGTTTGCTTGCTGTTTACATAGTTCCAAATACTAGAAATGTAACAGTTCTCATAAACTAAAACATCATAGCATCATATCCCAAACTCTGAAACATGTCCAAGACATGTTTAACTTCAATACGACATCAAATCCCTGCGGTTATTTGGTCTTATTTGTGTCCAAAACTCCGTCGGTAGTTTGGTACTTTATAATAGACTTAATTCTACCAAAAGTCCGTGGTTATTTTGCTTTATTTGAGTCAAAATTTGTGGTCATATTCATCTGTATCCATTGCCTAATTATCTCCTTCAAACTCTGCAAATTTACTCAGATTTTATGTGGAGTTTTCCCCTCTCCAAATCTAAACTCCTATATAGTATTTCACTAATGAAACACTCACTTGGAGATCTGTTTTAGTTACTCCTTTTGTTATTTTATGTATTTAAGGCTAGTGACCCCTTTGTAGTAGCTAGCCTAATAATCAACTAAAATTTGACACTAAATCTCTGGTATCAATGGTAACGTGCTTTACCCCTCTTTTTACAACTCCTTACAAGACCAATCTCTGAAATTGCAACCATGCGGCTTGTAGGAGACACAACACATAAGTTGAGGCTAAGATCGCTCTGGCAAGTCTACATCACTGAGCTCATTGCAGGAGTTTCTACACTCTGTGCATGTCCAAGCCAACTCTATGGACTTTCATCTTCAAGTGTGAACTGTGCCTAACACATAGGGAAACAGCATGATGTTGTAAGGCTAACTTTAAAACAAATCCTCTTAGACTTGAAATCAAAAAGGGAGAACCTTGTACTCACTTATTTAAGTATGTTAATTACAAGGACAATTATCAAGCAGATAGCAATAAGTATCCTTTTTAAAAATACAGATTCAACCAGAAGTGACATATAAAGAAGTCTCAAGAGCTTAGAGAAATCAGAGCTAAACTACAGCATAAACATATGCTCTCACAGGATCTCAAATCTTCCTCCATTCTATATGGAGCTAATCAATATATTACTTCCTACTCTCAGAACAGACAACATCATCCACTTTCTATTTTCAGAGCTAACAAAACTCTTAGAATTAATCTTAAGAATATGGAAATTTCTCTCTATTGTATCACTAGATACATTAAGACTAACAAATTATAGGATAACACTGAGACTGATGTTCCAGCTATCTCAGACTTTGGTTAAGTAGTATAAACATTCATCTCTTTTATTTATAAAGGGGGATAAGACAGATTGAAAATGAATAATCAGGACAAGTCTCTTAAACAATGTGTCACTACTCAATTATCTATAAACAAGACCTCAATGTTCCCAACAAGAAAAGAGAAATAAAGAATGAAGTTCCCAAACCAGTGGAAATTTCATATTTCCTGCTATTTATTCTATCCAGATCTACCAAAAATGAATTGGAAAAGTCTAAGTTTCATGAAAAGAAAGGTATGAAACCTGTACAAGACAATAGCGACAAAGGAAGAATATGCTCAAGCATCCTCATCTAACATCAATGAAGTTTTAAAAATCAAAGAAAACTTCCCAAATCTCTTGGTGAAAAAAATCAAAAACATTCAAAAAACTATCAAAAAACTGAGAAAGGAAAAGCCTCATATCAATATAATGATGAAGGGGCCATCTAAAAGACAAGTCATTATTCTTATGAATGATAATAATACTTTAAAATTCATGATATTTTCTAGTGCATATATTGCTAACATAAATAGGACTCTCAAGAATATCAAGTCTAATATTGTGGCTGATTTTGCTTGTGCTAATCATCACAGGCTCATTATAACCACCAACAAGGTTGCATTGTCATTTAACCTCTGTACTATCAAAAACTACATCAAAAATATTGATAATATAGAATTGAATGATATAATGACTTCTTATCTTTCACAGTTAAAATTATATTTGAAAAGTATTCCCTACTTGATAGAAAATACTAACACACTGATCAACTCTAGTATTGTTGAATTTATCATCAAGAATACATACATATTGAATAACATACTTCTTGCTTCTAAGCCATGGGTTGTCAAAGCATCACCTAAATCAGATATAGCAGTCATATGGGTGGACATATGGGATGTTCAAAGTAGTAGTAAAGCCAAATGTCTCATCAACAGATGCTTTAACATAGGCAATTTCATTGCTACCATATAAGGGGCAAATATGAACCCAGATGTTCTCTAATGCAAAAACTGCTGGAAGTGGGGTTATACTACTTTTGTGTGCCATGTTTAAGGTTTGAGATATGTCAAATATAACAGGCCACACAAAATCAAATACTATAGACACTTTGTTTGGTGTTGCAAAGCAAATTTCAAAACTGATCCCCCTTAACTTGAAAAAAAACAGGGTGAACCATATCTCTACAGCTTCAAATGCTTAAATTGTAAGGGCAATCATCAGGCCAATTCCAACACTTATCTATTCTGGAGATACCACTTCAATAAGAAGTAGCACTCCAAGAAATATCAAGAACTCCATGATAACAGGAACAAATCAATTTACTCAGCTGTGGGCAGCAACAAAATATGATTGTAAAAAATCTCAAATTCTTTTCACAGAATGTTCAAAAGAACAGATTTCTCACCAATACTATCTTAGGAACTAACAAAGATTTTGACATTCTTTTCATTCAGGAACCTCCATGGTCTTTTATTTATACCATTCTGAGTTCTTCAAGCAAAGAAGGAGATAGAGTAGTAGGCACTCCAAATTACCCTAATTGGCTTACATTTTCCAGGCCTTCAACTAACAACAACTACCCAAGGGTGATCTCATACATCAATATGAGACTTTCTCATACATGTTTCTCTTTAAGAAAAGACATTTTTAACTACAAAGATATTAACTGTCTTTCATTTTTCAATAATGGTGACATTTTCTTTATTATCAATGTTTACTCTGACAATTATTAATCAGCTTTAAAGTATCTCAAGAATACTAAAGCTAATCTTTATAATGTTCTAATTATGGCTGGTAACTTTAATATTAGGGATGGTAACTGGAATTCTTCTTATCCCTTTTATTTAATTCATAGTGACACTCTACTTGATATTGCAAACTCATTTGATCTTAAAATCTCATGCTCTATCCAACAGATTCCCACTTGATACTCTAACAATGCTAATGATACAAACTTGGTTATTAATCTTTCCTTCCTTCAACCAAAATCTATTGAAATTGATAACTATAGTATCTTTTCAGAGTTCTGCTACCTATCAGATCATGCTTCACTAACTGTTGATATCTCTATTACTGAAAAATTCATTCAAGATAAATGCTGCACTATTATCAAAAATGGTGAAGAAGAAGAGAATTTCATTTTCAATCTTATCAAAGCTATAAGAAATATAGATATGATGACAATCCTTGACAAGGACTCTTTAAAACTTATTGTTCAGGAATATGCAAGAATATCAGAAACCATCTAGTATAAGCATTTGCGATGCATCAACATCACCAAATAGTCCAAAGATTGGTGGAATGATGAATGTCAAACTAAGCTTAGAAACTACAGGTCTTTGAAATTGATTGATGACTGGAAATCTTTCAAAGGAGTTGTCAAAAAGACCAAAAAATTGTTTTTCAATAACAAAATACAAGAAATCACTTCGAAAAATCAAAGACCTTATAACATTATGAACTGGGTCAAAAAGCATAAATTACTGGCAATTAAAGCTCTTCAATTCAATAGTCAACCCTATATTGAAATCAACAATCTCTGGCAAGTATTACATTAGATGTTTAATTCAACTCAGAATCAACATATAAACCCTACCATCTTAAATGAAATTCTATCAAAACCAACATCAATTTGGATGCCTTTTTCTAAGAAGAAATTCAAAAGTGTCATTATTAAATGCAACAATTTAGCTATTCCTGAACTGGATTGAATTTCCTGAAAACATCTCAAAGTTGTTATCAAGGATAAAAGATACCTCAATTTATTATCACCAAGCCTAATAAAGTATTATATGATTCTCCTAAAATGTTTCACCCCATTGTTCTTCTGAACACTTTAGAAAAACTTATCAAAAAAGTCATTGGTGAATGACTTCAATTTCATTTGATCTTCAACAAATTTGTCTATCCCAATCAACTAAGAGGACTTAAACAATACTCAACTATGGATGCAGGTGTCTTCCTCACTCATCTCATTTGCTTAGAACAGATCAAAAATCTTCAAACAAGTACTTTGGTATTTGATATTGCCTAGTTTTTTCTCCCACTTAACCACCAGCTCTTACCAATTATCTTGGATAAAGTGGATTTTGATTCTAAAATTTCTTCTTTCTTTTCTCATTATTTAACTGATAGGAAAATACAATATTTATGGAACAGTTTCACTTCTCCATTTTTCTGTGTAGATATAAATGTAGGTCAATGCTCCATGCTCTCTCTGATTTCCTCTGCCCTTTATCTTTCTCGTATTTTTTATATCTTTGGATAAAGAGTAAAAAATCTAAAAATTTCAGTCTTATTTCTTTTCTTTATAGATGATGGACTTTATATTTTTCAAGAAAAATATTTGGAAAAAAAGAACTCTTATCTTTTCTATAGCTATAAAATCATTTATTCCTTTCAAGTAATTTGATCTCATTATAAAACACAGGAAATCTGAAGTCTTTCACTTTTTCAGATCATATAGACTCTCTTAATCCATCTCTGTTAGACCTCAGCTATTTTGGAGGTCTTGTCCTCAACTCTAAAAACACCTAGAAATATCTCTGTTAGAGTTGTGAATGATGGACTTGGTTTTATTTTACTTTTCTTTTTTTTTAGGTTTCTTTATTTTATTTTGAATTTCTTTTTTCTTTATTTTAGAATAGGCAAAGAAGACAAAAGGTGATGTCACAGGTCACAGGTCACAGTCATGGTCACACACTTATGTAATATGATGGAACATCATCATTGAAGAAGAAGTCATTTAAGATGGAAAACAAACCATTGTTAAGAATAGTGAGAAAGAAAAGAAATTCATCAACAAACTCAGAAACAAGATAAGTAGTACTAATACAACTAATATTCTTAGTTGTGATATACTTGAATATGAATATGTAGCTCAAGAATTTGCTTCTATTGCAGAAGATCTTTGGAACAAGTATTCTAAGCTTGTTAACATTACTAAACATTCTAAAGCATGATAGAATGAGAAGTGCAAGAGAGACCTAGCTATTTATAAAACATCTAGAAGAAGAATGGACTGGATTAAATACAAGAAGTTAGTAAGAATGGCTAAAAATATATTTTTTGACAACAGAATTCAAGAAATTGCATCAACTAACAAGAGACCATGGAATCTCATGAATTAGGTCAAGAAATAAAAATTACCAGCTATGGAAGCCATCAAGTTTAATGGACTTTCATGTAACAATCTGGACAATTTGTGACAAGCACTTTATCAATTCTACAATTCAGCTTAAGATAGGCCTATTAATTTTCAACTTCTAGATAGAATAGCCTCCATTCTCCAAAGCTGAATTTATTGATATTATCAAAAAATATAATAGTTTATCTATTCTGGGTCCAGATTATTTCTCTTGAAACTACCTTAAAGAGATAGTGAGTGATGCTAAGTGTATTACTAACATTGTCAATATAGCATATTCTTGTATTGATCTCAGCTATTGGCTATTACATTTCAAGAAGTCATCATCAATTATTATTCCAAAGCCCAACAAACCATTGTATGATACCCTAAGACATTTTGTCCTATTGTTCTCCTTAATATGCAAGGAAAGCTAACCAAGAAAGCAATAAGTAGTAGACTACAAATTCATTCTATTTGTTATGGAACGCTTTGGACCTAACATTTTATTTTTCTTTTTATCTATTTTTCTTTTGATTTTATTTTTCTTTTCCTTTTTATTTTTCTTTTAGGACAATGAAGAAGGCACGTGACAAGGAAGTCACATGACAGGTCACATGATGTGATGTCATAAGCCTAGAACTTGATGGAAGGGTCTGGAAGATGACGTCAGGACACCTGGAGTACACATGGTGGCCTTGAGGAGAACATGAGGCAGGAATGAGGATAAAGCATGGACATAAGGGCAGGGTTATTTATTAGTAGCACGGACCATGAACCCTTTGTATAAA
>Ga0157364_1002840_pt1 | contig 16504 bp, 15 predicted proteins | sample AttsexASBM2_FD_111476 | JGI IMG/M metagenome (GOLD analysis project Ga0157364, IMG submission 111476) | Fungus gardens microbial communities from leaf cutter ant in Ribeirão Preto, State of São Paulo, Brazil - Atta sexdens ASBM2 | ecosystem: Host-associated > Fungi > Mycelium > Unclassified ...
GAGCGTTGCGATGCGTAAATTCAGCCTACCGATATTAATCACGGTTTCTCTGTTATGCGGCTGTCAGACCTCGCCGCAGGAAACCCGAATGAAAAGCGCGGCGTTTAGCGAGACGAGTAACAGAAGCGTAGAGCAGGTGAGTGAATGTATTTACCGCGGCTGGTCGTCCACCGAGGTGATTGAAAAGGATCCCTCTACCCATATCGAACATGCAAACGAGCGGCTGACGGTGTACGCCTGGCAGGACTCGATGTTCGCCGACCTTTACCGACGCGGCAAGGGTTCCGAAGTGCGTTTTTATAAAACCTTTAATATGGGACCGGAAGTGCTGGCGGATCGAAGCGGCATTGTGAAACGCTGCGCCTGAATGCGGTTAAAGCGGTTCAGGCGCAGAGATTATTTAACGCTGAGTAACCCAGCATGAAGCGCTATCACACGGCTTCAAAACTAAATCAGCCGCTATTGACGCGCTTTCGCTGCCGCGATCAGCCCGTCCAGCCAGTCCTGATGTCCGTTGATCATGGGGTTCGGTTTGGCATTCGCTAGCTCGACGGCGGGTTTACCATTTTGCGTCTCTTGAGTGAGGATACGCACGCGATTGTCGGATAAGTCTTCAATCAGCCATGCGTGCAGCACATCCAGTCGCTCCGCACTGCCCTCTTCGCCTGCCCATCCATGCCATGACACGCGAGCGGCCTCACCGGCGACAGGCGCAACATATTCGGTGACCTGAGCTTCAACCGGAAAACCAAACGTTTCGAAGTAAAAACGCACGTCTGGCGCAAGTTCAGGGCCTTTACTGTCATAAAAACGCGCGTTGGCCGAATTTTGATAATAAGTTGGCCACAGCGAGGGAGTATTCAGTAATGGCCAGATATCTTTGGTACTCAAGCCAGAAACAATCACTTCATTTGAGCAAAAATTATCGCTGAACCCCGGAACAAAGCCTTCAGGCCAGTTGATTGCATTCATTTTCATCAGATATATCTCCAGAATGGGTGATGAAGTAAAGCCTTAACAGACCAGGGAAGTATTGCGCCACACGAGAAATAAGGCTAATCGTGGTTTATGATTTTTGTTATTCGTCTTACTGATATCTGGCAGCGCAGGCGAACCTTGAGATATCACGATATTTTATAACAATTATAAGCAGATAAACGTTTTCATAATAACGCTATGGGTTACTCTGGCGTGAGATTAAAACGCATCACTACTCACAACCTGCTGATTCCCCTAATTAAACCCGAGGTAAATTATGAGCCAACATCAGACAGCGTCTCTAAAACCCGTACTGATGGTGCTGACAAGCTATCGCGACATCGTCAACGGGCATGATATTTCTGGTTTCTATCTGCCAGAACTGACCCATCCACTGCATGTGTTAAACGAGGCGGGGATTGCCGCCGTATTTGCCTCAATTCAGGGCGGTAAACCACCGGTTTATGGCATCGGAGACGACGAACTTAATCAACGTTACTGGCAGAACGATAAATTTCAGCGGCAACTCACCCATACGCTTCCGCTTGCTGCAGCTAAAAGTGAAGATTACAGCGCCGTGCTGTTTGTGGGCGGCCACGGCACCATGTGGGATTTTCCGGATAATGCCGCTGTAAAAAAGCTGGCTCGCGAAATGTTTGAGAGCAATAAACCTGTCGCAGCCGTATGCCATGGTCCCGCAGCGCTCCTTAATGTCACACTCAGCAACGGCCGCTACCTGATTGAAGGTAAACGTGTCGCCGCCTTTACCGATACGGAAGAGATCGAGGTTGGACTTGCTAATACGGTGCCCTTCATGCTGGAGACAACGCTCAAAGCACGAGGCGCACGACACGATGCAGCAGCGAACTGGCACTGTCATGTGGTAACGGATGGGCATTTGATTACCGGGCAAAACCCGCAGTCTGCTACCGCCCTTGGCGAAGCCTTGCGCCAGCTGTTACTGTCGGCATAACGCGCTGCCGACATCGGCTACCATAATATAAAAACATTTTTGCCTGCTGACGCTGAGGTTTATGAAAACCGATATTCGCACGCTCGATCTAAATCTGCTGAAAACCCTCGACGCTCTGCTGGATGAACGCAGTGTGACGCGCGCTGCAGAACGGCTGTCTCTCACCCAGCCCGCCGTCAGCGGCATGCTTATGCGCCTGCGTGAGTGCTTCGAGGATCCGCTGTTTACACGCACGCAGCGTGGCATTATCCCCACCCTGCGCGCCCTTGAACTGGCAGAGCCGGTAAAAACCATTCTTGCGGAAGTCACGGAACTGCTGCAGCCAAAGGCTTTTGATCCCGCCACCGCTGAGATGACAATCAGGATCGCCGCTACAGATTATGCGCTGCGGGCGGTCATCGTGCCTTTTATGGCTGCGCTGCGCCTGCAGGCGCCAGGCATTCGCGTGGCGATAGTGCCTGTTAATAATGAGTCCCTTTCGGCGCAGTTTGAACGCGCCGATATCGATCTTGCGCTTATCACTCCAGAGAGCGCACCGAATGATCTCCATGCGCGCATGCTGTACCACGAAGAGTATGTTTGTTTATTGCGGCAGACACATCCACTGACGTTGCCGGGCGGCCTCACGCTCGACAGCTTCTGCGCGCAGGACCATGCGCTGTTTTCCTATGTCGGCGGCAGTTTTCGCGGGGTGACGGATGAAGCACTGGCGGCACTGAACCGAACACGCCGCGTCACGCTGTCAGTGTGCAGTTTTCTGGTACTGCCTGAAATTCTGCGCGTCAGTGATTTGATCAGCGTGGTGCCGCGACGACTAACGCGCGATCTTCCCGGCCTGAGCGTTTTGCCGCCGCCGCTGACTCTGCCTGGCTTTAGCAAAATTGCCGTATGGCATGAACGCACGCACCGCGATGCTGGACATCGCTGGCTGCGCGAACTCCTCTTTTCGACGACAATTTAAAGCAGATGCTGCTGTATATGCTGGACGCACTGCTGTATCTGCATCAGCGTCTCTTTCTGGTCTTTCTCGACAAAACGATAGGTGGGCATACTGACGCTAATGCAGCCCGCCACCGCGCCGCGGGGATCCCGTATCGCATAGCCGTAACAGCAGATATCCAGCTCATTCTCCTGATCGTCTATCGCGTAGCCGCGCTGGCGCGTGGCCGCAATTTCATCATGGATCGCCTGACGCGTAATTCGCGTATGTTGGGTGAAAGGTTGCAAATCCAGCTGCTCCAGCCAGTCATCCAGTGCCGTGGCGGGCTGCGCCGCCAGCCAGGCTTTGCCCACCGAACTGGAGTAGAGGCTGACGCGCGTGCCGATGCGTGAGGCCATACGCACCGTCTGGTTCGCCTCCAGTTTATCGATGTAGACCATCTCCCTGCCATTACGCACCGCCAGATGAACAGTTTCATCCAGCGCATCGCGTAGTTGCGTTAGCCAGGGCTGTGCCACAAGGCGGATGTCGCTGGTTTCCAGCGAACGCCAGGCCAGCGCGACCAGACGCGGCCCAAGCCCGAGCCGATCGAGGTGGTCATTGACCAGCATTCCCTCTGCCATAAGCGCGTCGACGATGCGGTGCATCGTCGGGCGCGGCAGCGCCAGTGATTTGGCCAGCGTGCCGATAGTTAACTGATAAGGTTGATCGGAAACGACCTGCATAACACGCATAAATTTTTGAAATGCGGCGGTGCCCGGAACTGCTGAAATTTTATCCATTACTATGCCGTCAGATACCCTCCGTCCACCGGCAAAATCGTGCCGGTAATGAACGAAGCTGCCGGGCTGCAAAGGAAAACCACCGCCTGCGCGACGTCTGCCGGCGTGCCCCAGCGTTTCAGGGGAGTACGGGACAGAATGGGCTCCGCGCGCACGGGATCATCCTGCAGCGCCTGCGTCAAAGAGGTTGCGATCCAGCCAGGCGCAACAGCATTAACCCGAATCCCCTGGTCTGCGTAGGCGATGGCCAGAGATTTGGTGAGCTGCATGATGCCGCCTTTGCTGGCGCTGTAAGCCGGCACCAGGCCACCGCCAAAAAAGCTCAGCATAGACGCGGTATTGACGATGCATCCTTTGCTCTGCGCCAGTTTGTCGCGAGCCGCCGTACAGCAGCGCAGCGTGCCGGTGAGGTTAATATCAATGACGTTTTCAAACACGTCAACCTGATGCTCTTTGCCACGATTAATAATACCGGCGCAGTTAACCAGCAAATCCAGCTGCGGCAGCGCATCGATTAAGGTGTGTATCGCCGCGGTGTCGCGAACATCCAGCTCCTCAATGGCAATCGCTGGTTCTTCGGGCAGCTGGTGGCTGGCGCTCTGCACGCCTGCCGCTATCACCTTTGCGCCCAGCTGAGCGAGTGCAGCGGCTATCCCTGCGCCAATGCCTGTGGTTCCCCCTGTCACCAACGCTGTTTTACCCATCAGTAGGTCAGTGTGAAACGTCATAATGTTTGCTCGCTTTGTTAGTATGAGAGAAGGATTCCGTCTCTTGCGGAAGCGGTTTTTTCACCAACAGGTAGTAGACCGCGGCTGCAATGACCGCGATAACCGCGCTGGCCATCAGCGCGTTGTCATAACGTCCGGTGTGCTCCACCACCCAGCCGGTAATCACCGGCGCAAAAGAGCCGCCGAAGTAACCGCCAAAATTCTGGATGCTGCCCAGCGAAGCAACCTGACGTTTTGGCACAATCACGCTGACCATGGTCCAGCAGGCCGCACTCGACATATTGATAAAAAACATGGCCATACAGAGAGAAGCGATCGCCACGCCGTTACTGCTGACAAAAATAGCCGGTAGGGTAAAGGCGGCACCGCCCAGTAGCCCGCCGCAAACCGGCCATTTACGACTGGCGATAAGCGGAACGCCGCGTGCCGCGAGAAAGTCGACAATGCGCCCCGCGCTAATCATGCCTGCCATACCAAACAGGTAGGGAACCGCCACCAGCCAGCCGGTATGCGCCACTGAGAAACCGCGCTGATGTTCGAGATAGCTGGGCAGCCAGGTCAGATAAAGCCATACCATGTAGATGACGCCCATAAAGCCCACCAGCATGCCCCAGGTGGTGGCATGGCAAAACAATCTACGCCACTCCTTGCCGCTGATGGTTTTGTCGCCAGATTCGAGGCGTTCGCCCTCTTGCAGATAGGCTTCATCTTCAGCGGATAACTGCACCTGATCACGGTTGCGGTAAATCAGATACCAGCCAATCGCCATCATCATGCCGAGCGCGCCGGTAAGGAGGAACATCCAGCGCCAGCCAAGGGTCAGCATAATCACAGTCAACAGCGGGGGCGCAATGCAGGGGCCAATGCAGCTGGAAGCGATAAAAATGCCGGTTGGCGTGCCGCGTTCACGCTGGTTATACCATTCGCTCATCACTTTAGCGCCAGCGGGAAACAGCGGCGCTTCGCAGGCGCCCAGCACCGCCCGCGAAAGCAGAAACAGCGTCAAATTATTAACCAGCCCGCAGGCGGCCTGTGCCAGAGACCAGAAAAACATCCCCAGCCCGAGCATCAGGCGTGAACCAAAGCGATCCAGCAGCGCGCCGACCGGCAGCTGCGCAAACGCATATGAAAGAGAAAATGCAGAAAGCAACCAGCCCATTTCCGTGGGCGTAATATGAAGTTCTTCGCGAATGACGGTGTTGGCAATGGAAAGCGCGCTGCGATCGATATAGTTAACAATGCCAGCCGCCGTCAGGAACAACAGCGCCACCCGCTGTATCCGCATCACAGCGGGCGTTTTTGCGTAAATAGCCATCGTGTTCGTCTCTTATCGTGTGAGTGCAGGTGGTTGAGACTGTAGGGTTGAGGCGCTGATCAGCGGGAGTTAACGGATAAATTGATCGACAAAATTCGCTCCCAGCCCCACGGATTCGTAGTGTTGACGACACATATCGATTTTGGTGAACACATCTTCAAAGCCGATGTGTTCTCCCCAGGGATCGACGTAGTACATGCAGCCGTGAACCTGGAACAACGTGATCATCTCTTCGACGTCCTCATCGACGACCAGCGTATGGGTTTCCCCTGGCGGTTCGAAGACATAGCCGCCCTCTACTGCCTCCCAGTCATGCTCCAGATAACGCCAGCGGCCTTTAATGACATAGGCATGCACCGGTGCGGGATGGCGGTGCCGGCTCAGGACGCCCGATTTTCTTACGCGCAACAGATTCATCCAGTAACCTGCCGACCGATTCAGACACAGCGGGCGAAACCATACGTTTTCCGCCTGCGGTACCCAAATGCGTTCATCGACAGGGACAGCATGGGGCACCACTAAATCCGGGACCATGTCATCGGGCTGATTAAACTGGTAGGGCATGCGGCGCAACGCTTCAGCATCACTTTTTTTCTCTGATTCACTCATTTTAGCCTCACTGTAGTGTCCATAATATGGATAATATATCCACAATATGAATATATTAACGCCAGGATTTAACAAGCTGGCAATAATTCATGAACAAAATTGCGGCGCCGGTCACTAAACGAACAGAGCCTGTTGGGTGCTCGACAAGCACAAGCCGCCCTTGTCACACCTGTATCAAAGCGTCTTTATCTGACATGTCATTATCTAGTGGTCTTGTAAAGTTCATACGCTACACCGGTACAAATTCCACGCATAAAGTGAATAAAATCCCGCTTTGGGATCGAAATCTCACTCCGAAGAGAATCCGCTTCAACATTAACCCTCAAGAGTGCTAGTTATTCTGACATGTCAGATGACATAACTACACAGGATAATGTGATGAAATCTCGCAATACCTCTCTTCCACCCAAACGCGGTAATAAGCGCTGGGGCGTCGCGTTTATTTTGCTGGTTGGCGGCTTTATCAACTATCTGGATCGGGCCAGCCTGGGCGTGGCAGCGCCCTCAATGATGAAGGATCTGCACCTCACCAATACCGATATTGGTTTGATGGGATCGGTTTTTTCGCTCTGCTTCGCCTTTAGTCAGTTACCGGCAGGCTGGCTGGCGGATCGTTTCGGTCCGCGCAGAGTGTACGCTTGCGCAGCTTCGCTCTGGGGGTTGTCCACCATGCTAACGGGTCTATGCAGCACGCTGCCCGCGCTGCTTTGCGCGCGCGGTCTACTGGGAATGACTGAAGCGCCAGGCTGGCCAACCTCCGCAAAAATCACCTCAATTTGGTTTCCCCGCAAAGAGCGTGCGCTCGCCAGTTCCATTTGGGATGCCTCGTCGCGCTGGGGCCTGGCCTTTGCGCCGCCGCTGCTGGTGTTTATGAGTATTCATTTTGGCTGGGGCGCGCTGTTTTATCTGGCGGGTAGCCTGGGCGTCATTTTCGGTGTGCTGTTTTTCATGATTTATCGTCATCCCGAAGATCATCCCGGCATCACTCGCGGTGAACGGGACTATATCCTGGCGGAAGGCGGCGGCAGCCTGCCGCAGCAGCCAGCAGGGGCACGAGTGAAATGGGCCGCGCTTTTCCGCTATCGGTCGATGTGGGGCATGATGCTGGGCTGGTTCTGTTATATCTGGCTTTTCAACATTTTCGTGACCTTTTTGCCGCTTTACCTGATGAAAACGCAGAACATGACGTTAAGCAGCATGGGGGTTTATGCCAGCATTCCCTATCTGGCGGGCATTGTAGGCGCCGCCCTGGGCGGCTATGCGGTGAAAAAGCTCGTGGAAGGCCGTCGTCTGGTGGAGCCGCTTAAGGCGAAAAAAATCGTTATTATGGTGGCGGCCTTGATCAGCGGCGCCACCACGGTAGCGGTGCCCTTCTGCTCCTCGCTGGCGGCGGCGCTGGCGATGATGACGCTCGCAATGTTTTTTCTGTCTGCTGTCTCCTGCACCTGCTGGGCGATCCCTGGCGATGTCGCGTCAAACGATATCGTAGGCACGGTGTGCGGCATCCAGAACTTTGGCGGTTTTTTTGCAGGCGCATTGTCGCCGCTGGTGACGGGATATATTGCCGATGTCACCGGCTCCTATGCCATCGCCTTTATCAGCGGCGGGATTATTGCCGCCCTGAGCGGTCTTTGCTACTGGTTTCTGGTGCGTAAACCGATTGCGCGTGAGAGTGAGACAGGCCTTCAGAACATGGCGCAGCCCGTGCAAAGCCAGCTGTAATGAAAAAGGCAGGGTTAACCTGCCTTTATTTACCTCTTACTTCGCGGTGTAAGACTGGCCGCCGACATGAACTTTATAGATGCGGAAATTAGGCACCTGCGGATTATCAAAATTCATTTCGCCGCCCACCCACGTATTCAGATGGTTGCTGACAAAATAGAGGTCGCCTTTACCGCCCCAACCGATTGTATCCGGCCAGGCAATGGCATCATTGGTGACGTAAGGCGCAACCTTGCCCGTTCTGGCGTCACGCTTCATTAGACCGTTCAGGCCTAAAGCAGTCATATAGAGATTGCCTGCGCGGTCTGCCGTCATGCCATCGGTGTTAGAGGGCAATGTGTTGACGACCTTGACGGCCTGCGCGATCTGCGATTCTGTTTGCGAAAAATCGCGTAGCCGTGCGGTTGGCACACTCATCAGGCGATTGCCGGTAAGATTGGTCCAGTACAACGTTTTCTTATCGCCGGAGAGTGCAATACCGTCTGCGCCGGTCAGCATTGGATTGGCTTTGCCATCTTTATCTTTCAGGACTTTTTCGCCATGAATGCTAAAGGTGAAGCCAGGCTGATCGTTGACCCATTCAGGCTTAGACAACACTCGCTTCGCCTGCCCGTTTTTCATGTTATAGACCAGCAATCCCCCTTTAAGGGGATGACACATAATGCCGGAGTCGGTGATGTAAACCACACCGCGATCGTTATCGACCGCCACATCGTTGAGAAACGAGCAGGTGAAATCGACCTGATCGTTCGTGAAGGCATAGCGTGCAACCTCTTTATTGCTGTTTAAGTCCCAGGCGATCAATTTTTCATCACCGGCTTTATTTGGCGCACCCGCAATATGGCCTTGATCGAGGATCCACATCACGTTGTTACGGTCAATTTCAAAACCCAGCACCGCTTTTAATCCCAACGGATTTTTCACGTCGTTCATTTCACGACTCGGAAACGGCTTTAACAGCCACTTTCCATCCTTTTTCTCTAAACGCGATAAGGTAGCCGGCACCTCAGCGCCGCCCCAGCGCGCCGTGCTGACATAGATATTGCCCTGCGCATCCACTTTCACGCCATGCAGCATCGCTTTAGCATCGTTTTTTTGCCAGGCGGCTTCCGCTTCTGCATTCCCAAGGTCATAAGGCAGACGGTTCCATTCGGCAACGACTTGCAGTTTGGGTTGCTCCGCCAGCGCGGCCGTTAACGGCGTGGCGGAGAGCAGAGCAGCTACCAGCGCAGGTAATAACGCCACGCGCACGGTTGTTTTTTTACTCATCACTTGATCTTCCCCTGTCGATAGCCAGACATTTCTGACATGTCAGAATTTAACACTGCGGACTTTATTTATTCGACAGCCAACTCGTCAAAACGCCTGTTGCCTCACAGAATTTTTTTGCGCTCAGCCTGAAAAGCCCTGATAAAAATTTTGGGATTAGCACTCAATCAATATTAAAGCCAAAACATAATATATCTTCTTGAAATATAATTTTTTATCAATTATTCGCGCCAAATAAACCCTGCAAATATCACGTTGTATTATTGGTGATATAGGTTTTGATGATATCTGGAAGGATTTTCTCCTCTTTTACACTCTTTTGTACTTACCTGTGATCCCTGGTCAACTTCACCAGACATTAATTATTGCGACGCCTAGACACAACAAAAATAAGCCAATGATAAATAAGAATATAAAATTTCATAATCTAACATGTCACTACAAGTGAACACCTGAGAATCCATGTTAGCAATTTGTAGGCCATTAATTATCCCCACTGCGACATATATCACATAAAAGGCGTATTAAAACCCCTTATTGTGATCATAATTACAAGAAAACAACATTGACAGCACACAAAGCACGCTCCCTGATAGATTATGTGACATGTCAGTTTTGGCATATAAACGACAGCGGCCGCCTGGCCGGCAGCCCTTCCAGCGCGATGGCCCGGGTTGCGGTTCTTGCCCGGCTCTCAACACAGCATAAGAAACAGGGTTTACGTCATGAGTACACTTACGCACCAGTCAGCGTCCGACGGCGCTGATGACCTTGAAACATCGACCATACGCAAAACCATCATGATGTTGGTTCCTCTCATGCTGGCGATGTATGTGGTCGCCTATATCGATCGTCAGAACATCAGCTTCGCCAAATTACAGATGGTGAGTAGCCTGGGCTGGAGCGAATCGGCGTTTGGATTAGGATCATCGCTGTTCTTTATCGGCTATCTGCTATTCAGCGTCCCGGGCAACCTGATCCTGTCCAGAGTGGGCGCTAAACGCTGGTTCGCGCTCAGTCTCTGCGCGTGGGGCATCATCACCATCGCATTAGCCTTTACGCAAAGCCTGACGATGTTCTACACGCTACGCTTTGTACTGGGGCTGGCGGAAGCCAGTTTCTATCCGGGGTTAATTTTCTACTCGACGCAGTGGTTTCCGACTAAATATCGCCCGCGCATTGTCGGTTTTCTGGTTACGGCGAGTATGTTTGCCAATATGATCGGCGCGCCGCTGAATGGTTCGCTGCTCAGCATGCACGGCATTATGGGCTATGAAGGCTGGCAATGGCTGTTTCTGGTGACAGGCCTGCTGGCGCTGGTTCTGGTGGTTCCCGTGCTTTTTTTCTTCCCCGGCACGCCTGAACAATCCCGCTTTCTCTCGGCAGCACAGAAAAACTGGCTGCTGCAAAAACTGGATGCGGAACGCCGTGCGCAAACCGATAAATCGGTCGACACGCTGTTTAAGTCCCTGACGGATAAGCGCGTGCTGGCCTTAGCGCTGGTGTATGGCTTTATCTGCTTTGGCGCATACGGCATCAGCTACTGGATGCCGACCATCGTCAAATCTTTTGGCGTATCGGATATGGCCAATGGTTTTATCAATATGGTCCCGTGGGCGCTGGTGATGCTGCTGCTGCGCTGGCTGACGAAAAATCCTGACCGCACGACTAATCCGTTTATTAACGTGGCGATGCCGATGTTTACTTCCGCATTGTGCCTCGTCGGTTCGGTGTGGTTCTTCTCCCAGCCCGTCATTAGCTTTGCCTTTATCTGCGGCGTCGTGCTCTCTGTGTTTGCCATCCAGCCTTGCTTCTGGAATATGGCGAAATTTCTCTCTGGGGCTTCCGCTGCTGCCGGCCTGGCTGCCATTAACTCGCTGGCCAACCTGGGCGGATTCTTTGCGCAGAACACCATCCCGCTGATACGTGACCAAATGCAAAGTGCGTCAGCGCCCATGATTTACCTCGCTATCGTGATGCTGACCGGCGGCATCTGTACCGTCATGATCATTAAATGGTTGCAGCGCAAAGGCGCGCCCGCCACGGCCGAAACCGCAACTAACTAACATTTCAGAATCAAAGGCATTTATGTGATAGAAATCACTATTAACAGCTTTTATAGTTGTTTTTAGGGCGTGTTTTTATCAACATCACTACCATCTAACATGTCAGATTGAGAAGATAATGAAAAAGATTGTGGTTCTTGAACCCGGTTATGAGCACTACGAGGAAGAGAAAAGCGTTCTTGCGGCGTTTAACCCGGAATTTATTGTGGTGCCCAAAAGCGCTTCGCAAGATGAACGCGCCAGCGCGCTGGCAGAAGCCGACGCGCTGATGCTCCGCGAAGCGCCGCTACCGCAGGAGTACATCGCTTTACTGGATAAGTGCCAGGCGATTGTACGCTACGGCGTTGGGGTGGATAACGTAGATTTAGCCGCGGCAAAAGCGAAAGGCATCTACGTGGCGAACGTGCCGGATTACGGTTCTGAGGATGTGGCCGAACATGCACTCGCCCTGTTGCTGGCCGCCGCGCGGCGCATTACGTCACGCAACACGCAGGTGCACCAGGGCGCCTGGAATCTCGGCCAGGCAGAACCGATGTTTCGCCTCAGCGGAAAAGTACTGGGCATTGTGGGTTTTGGCCGCATCGCGCGTTGTCTGGCCACCAAGGCCAGCGGCATCGGCTTCAAAACCATTCTGGTTTGCGATCCCCTGCTCAGCGACAGCGATGCGCAAGCCGCTGGCGTTGAAAAGGTATCGCTGGAGCAGTTGTGCCAGCATGCCGACTTCATCTCTCTGCATGTGCCCCTTTCACCGAAAACCCGTCATCTGATTGGCGTTGAACAACTGGCATTGATGAAGCCGACCACAGTGCTGGTGAACACCTCGCGCGGTGGATTAATAGATGAAGCGGCGCTTTATCAGGCCTTAGTTGACAAGCGTCTGTTCGCGGCGGGCCTCGACGTTTTCGAACAGGAACCTGTCTCTCTTGATCATCCCCTTCTTAGCTTACCGAACGTTATCTGCACCGATCACACCGCCTGGTTCACCGAAGAGTCCGTTACCGAGCTGCAGCGTAAAGCCGCGCAGGAAGTCCTGCGTATTTTTGAAGGCAATAAACCCCTGAACTGGGTCAACCCATAACACTTTCGATCGTCAAGGAGTCTGTCATGTACAGCAAAGAAATTATTGAAGGCTATCGCGCCATTTTCTCTACCGCCTCTATTGCCGATGCCTGCGACCAAATTGTCGGCAAAACCATGTTTTTACCGTTTGAAGTCAAAAACCGCATTAACGATAAAAAGATTGTCGGACCGGCGGTCACTATTCTGGAAGACGTCACCAGTGAGAAAGTCCCGCCGCAACATGCTCTCGACGCCATCGACGAGTCTGAAGCCGGCTCCGTGATTGTCATCGGCGGCTGCGAGGCCCTTGAAACCGTCGCCGTATGGGGCGGGCTGATGACCGCAGGCGCGGTAGCGAACCAGCATGAAGGTGCGGTGCTGATGGGCGGCGTGCGCGATTTAACCGAGATCCGCCGCGACTATGACTTCCCGGTGTTCGCCAAAACCGTTACGCCGGGCACCACGCTGGGGCGCTTCAAGACGCTGGCCGCCAACGAGCCGGTGCAGATGGGCGACGTCACCGTCCATCCGGGCGATCTGATCGTGGGCGATGTCGACGGCGTGGTATGCGTGCCGCAGGCGCACGTCGAAGCGGTGCTGGCACTATCGGTCTCTATCGATAATCGCGAGCTTGAACAGGCTAAGCTCATTATCGCCTCCGGTTCGCTGCGTGAAGGTCTGGCAAAGTACGGTCGCATTTGATCCCGACTCTTTTTCGACGCCCTGATACCCTTTCAGGGCGCTCTGCACAGGATCTCCTGTATGAAAACTATCGATATTCTCTCTTTCGGCGAACCGCTGTATGAATTTAGCGAGCTGCCTCAGGATGAAACGCCCACGCGCTATCTGAGTGGTTTTGGCGGTGACACCTCTAATTTTGCCGTCAGCGCCGCGCGTCAGGGCGCCAGTGTCGCCATGCTCACACAGTTGGGCCAGGATGTGTTTGGCGACAAGTTTATCGCCCTGTGGCAGCAGGAAAAGGTAAACACTGACTTTGTGCGGCGTCACAACACCGCGCCCACCGGAATTTACTTTATTACGCATGACGAAGAGGGGCATCACTTCACCTTTTATCGTAAAGGATCCGCCGCTTCTCTTTTCCAGCCCGACGATCTGTCGCAGGAGGCGATTAAGCACGCTCGCCTGCTGCACACCTCGGCGATCACTTTAGCGATCAGCGATTCTGCCAGTGACAGCGTATTCGCCGCCCTTGAGCTGGCGAGGAAACATGAAACATTGGTCTCATTCGATACCAACCTGCGCCTGAAGCTCTGGCCGCTGGCGCGCGCTCGCGCGGTGATCCATGAAGTTGCGCGCCTGGTGGATATCTGCCTGCCAAGCCTGGATGAAGCACGCCTGCTTACCGGGCTGCAAGACGCCGACGCCATTGCCGATTTCTATCTCCGCTTGGGCGTGAAACATCTGGTATTGAAAATGGGCAGCGAAGGCGCGATGTATGCCAACTCTCACCAGCGACTGCGCGTTGCCGGGCATCGGGTCGCCACCGTGGATGCGACGGGCGCGGGCGACTGTTTCTCAGGCGCCTTTCTTACCCAGTTTTTGAGCGGCAGCGCGCCCGCTGAAGCGCTACGCTATGCCAATGCCGCCGCCGCGCTGACCACGACCGGCTATGGCGCGGTGGCACCTGTGCCCTCGCGTGTCGACGTCGATACCTTTCTGCATTCACTGCGCTAATGTTACTGCCTGATCGCGCATCCTGACGGGGGCGCGATCCCTTTCTGCGCATGTCCGCCCATGCAGTAATCTGGTATAAAGGCAGCTGAAGCTGTTTTTTACCATCTGCTGGCAAGGGAGAAGTAACAGAGCATGGCGCAGGATCTTCTGAAAGATGTCGTCTACAAACGAATCAAGGATATGATTATCAACGGCTCATTGCCGATGGGCGGAAAACTCTCTGAATCTGCGCTGGCAACGCGTCTCGCCGCAAGCAAAGCTCCCGTTCGTGATGCGTTGCGTCGCCTGCAAAGTGAAGGCCTGGTACAGATCAAGCCTAAGAGCGGCACCTTTGTGTTTAGTTTAAGCGATGTGGAATTTAAGGATCTGCTGGAGTTTCGCTTTTATGTCGAAGCGAAAGCCATGTCGCTGTCGCTGAAGAAAAACCCTAAGCAGCTGGTGCAGGAGATATCGGCCATTCTCGATAATATGGATTATTGCATCAGCAATGGCTCCACGGTCGAATATATTCGGCTGGATAACCTGTTTCATGAGGCGCTGTTTAACTGGTGCCAGAACCCCTACCTGACGCAATCCTACTCGTTGATCTCTTCGCGCATGGCCACTATTCGCCACTATATGGGCAGTAACGATGAGCACATGAACCGCTCTTATCAGCAGCATGTCACCATCGTTAATGCGCTGCGCGACAATGAGTACGAAACCGCACTGGTTGCCCTACAGGGACACATTCTGCCGGAGTATGGCGCCTACTGGGGGCTGTTGTAATCGTGCTGGCGTCGTTCCGCGACGGCCCTTCTCATCCTGTCACCGCGCCTCCCAGCGAGATCCCTGCATACTTTTCGGGTAGATCGACGCGGTAAACAGGGAATATCTGCTGGCCGTTGCCTTTTTTGACAGGCTGCTTGACCGGAATAAAGAGCTTTCGATCGAATGAGATAAAAGAACCGTCCGGCCGCACCAGACGCGCATCGCTGACCAGTACCGCACTTTTCCCCTCTGGCGACCACAGCGTAATGTTATGGGTCGCCGTCTCAGAAAAGTAAAGGTTCCCTGCGGAATCCATCGCGCACCCGCCTGAAAAGTTATTGTCATACACCGCTTCTACCTGCGCGGCGACCTCCGCATCAGAACGCGCACGATCGAGTAAATATCGGGTTTCTACCCGGAAAAGCGGCCCCGTCGGCGCGGCCCAGTAGAGCCATTTGCCGTCAGCAGTGATCTCGATCATATCGCTGTTGGGCGGATGAAAGGTTTGACCGCCTTTAATGTGCGCCAGCATGGCGGGCGGCGCTTTGTCGCTGGCTTTGACCTGCGGCAGTCCCGATAAACGGCGCAAGGTTTCTCCGCTTTCCAGATCGTGAATGATAATCGCGCCCAGCCCGGAATCCGAAATGTACATACGCGAACCGTGAAAACGCACATCGTTCAGCTGTGCGCCTGGCGGCAATATGGTTTTATCAAAGCGAATAATCCGCAGGATCTCGCCGCTGCCGGCGTGCAGCTGAACAATTTTTTGCGCGCCTGGCGCAGGCTTCGCGTACTGTTCGCCGAAAATGCCGGCGCTAAGCGATCCCTGGTCAACGCACCAGACGGTTTCGTCAGCAAAAACATGTACCGAATTGAGATAAACAAAGGCGTCGTGCCCATCGTCGCCCGGCTTCCAGCTGTTCCAGCGGTTACCCGGAAAGGGATGCAAAACGCCATCAGGCGCCTGACGCGCCAGCGAAGGCGTGTCGTAATGCGCCGAGTAGCGCGGCAGCCCCAGAAACAGCCTGCCGCTCCGGGTGAGCGCAACCTGATTTGCCATCCACGGAGATTCAACCGCCAGCGCTAACGTCAGCGCGGGCGTAACGGCCTGAGTAAAAGGAATGCGGATAGCGCTAAGTGCGGCAATGCTGGTCAGAAATGCGCGGCGTGAGTAAGGCAATGTTCGGTCCCCAATGTCCCTCTGATCGGCTGAGTTTAACTGGAACCGCCTTTTGCATGCTTAACCTGGCGGTGAATAAATTTAACGCGTTGTGCCCCATCCCCTCACTTCTCTCCAGCCACTAATCAGCAATCATCCGGCTTTCGGTCACTAAGAGGTTGAGCAGTTTCTTTTTTCCGCTTGCTCAGAACTGTGCACTCGATCGCGACATTACGCCACACTCTCAGATATATCTATTATCTCGATATATCTAGAAAGAGAGCGTTACCGATGTCAGTAGTGATAACGCGCCAACCCAGCGCCAGCCGCTGGTAACAGACACCCATAACAACACTGACGTTTACCTTGTCTGAGAGAGAACATATCCATGTCACAGATTGATGAGTTCGTTCTGCACCCGCCGTTTAATATCACTCGCGCCAGCCATGTCGTGCTTTA
>Ga0157364_1002841_pt1 | contig 16503 bp, 3 predicted proteins | sample AttsexASBM2_FD_111476 | JGI IMG/M metagenome (GOLD analysis project Ga0157364, IMG submission 111476) | Fungus gardens microbial communities from leaf cutter ant in Ribeirão Preto, State of São Paulo, Brazil - Atta sexdens ASBM2 | ecosystem: Host-associated > Fungi > Mycelium > Unclassified ...
ATTTAAATGTATATAGATGTATTATTTTAACATCTTTGACCTAATTGGCGTTTCTTCTTAATTGATTTATTCATATAAGCGGTCCTGTGTTCTTAATATTATTTATATAATAGAGAGCATTAATAATAATCGGTCAAAGTTAGATGTTATGAATACAATATATATTTTTAATTTAAATTTAATTATCTCAGAAGTGACTGCGTGCCGAAACGTTTAGACATTAATCACAATCGATCTGAGACGCTAATAATATAAATATGATAAGACGCCGAAACATTCGGACATTTCTATATATGAAATAATCCCCCCTAAATTAATTCGGTAAAAAAACTTATTGCGAACAATATTACCTTAGCCAGGATTCGACCTTATATTAGGTAATATTTTTTGTAATAAGTTTTTTTACCGAATTAATTTAGGGGGGATTATTTCATATATAGAAATGTCTGAACGTTTCGGCGCACAATCACATGTGAGACAATTAAATTAAGAATATATATTATATTTATAACATCTAACTCTCTGACCGATTATTGACGTTCTCTATCATACTTATGTACATATCATTTACATAGTCGTACTTATTTTTAATATTATTTCTTTTAAATTATTTACAAGTTTTATGATGTTTCATCAGCTTATCAGATTATGAATAGGTATTTTTCTAATTGTAAGATGTTTATGAGCAAGGTTGGAATGCTAAGTTAAAAAGTTAATTAATTTTAACTTCATTTAGTTATATTTTAGACTGTTAACTTTTCAACTTTACATAGTTATATTTTATCGGTAATTATTAACTTTTAATTTGATTTTTTAAAAGTTAAAGTACATCAAGATTCGATAGTTGGCGTTATACAGATTCTATACTCGGATTATATTATATGCTTATACATTTATGTCCATCGAAAATGTATTTTTATAATTAAATAATTTCAAATATTTCAATTAAACAAAGAATAAAGAGGTTTGAAAGCGAGCCATTGTCATCACCTAAAATCACGATTTTCTCAAATATAGAAGTGCAATTTACTGTTTTTATTTTTTGGTGAGAATAATCACGCAAAAGCTGATCAAAATCCATGAAATATTATATTATATATATATATATATATATATATATATATATATATGAGCTCTTCTCGTTAATTAAAACAATTAATTTTTTTAACTTTTTTGAATTTAGTTAAAAAAAATTAATTTGCAAATTTTTTAAAAATCATGAAAAAACAAATTTAATTTTTAACTTTTTAATTAAGTTAAATTTTTAAGACTATTAACTTTAACTTAACTTAGAAAAAAACTTACTCAACTCTGCTTATAAGCATCAATATTGCTTGTCAATTTAGAATATTATTACTTCAGTTATTTTTCAAAACTCTTAAATTCGACGCGCAATTTGCAAGAATATGCATATAAAAATTCACATCAAATTATTTAATCATTAAAGATCCAGTTTAAGTATTTAAGACTTTCCTTTCCTAATTATTGTATACATATTGTGATCGTAAAAAATATTACTTTATTTAATATTTTTAAAATTTATTTATGCTGATTATACCTAATAAATCATCAATTACATTAATTTTGAGACATTAAATGAATTTTTAATAGTTTCATCTATCAGCATTGTGTCTTTGTTGTGCTTTTGTATATCGTAGCCAATATGTAATTTACAGAGAGATACGGAATTAAATTGTTGTGAAAATATGATTCGGAAGTTGTATTATGAATTATATCATACTATTATGATCTAATTTATTCTAGCGCGATTATTTGCTGGTTACTCAAAATAAATCTTAATTAAGTTCCCAGATAGACGTGCTACAAGATGTTAATTAAAATCGTTAGAATATATTCTCATTTAACATGCTTTCTAATTTAACATGTTTCTTTGAAATATTTCAGAATTAATTATGCACTGATGATCAAAATTAATAAGATTGCAATTCATAAAGAGAAATTATTTAGAGAAATCTGTCTATTTCGATATTTCAACCAAATGAATTTCTGAGGAAAATGACATTGCGATTTTCTTAGTCTGCACACGTTTTAGGTAGAAATGGCTGGTATATTTTTGGACAAAAGTCATCTTTTACGAGTACTCTGCGATACGTGTTTTAAGAAGTCCCTACATTTCATCTCTAAAGAAACCAGTTATTAAATATACACTCAAAGCAATCGGAGAATGACAAAAATGAATCTTTCTTAATAATCAAAGAAATGACTTTTCCTAAATAATAATTTTTGTAATAGTCATTATTTTCTGAATGATCTATATTTGTAATATTTCTGTGCTTAATGCCATTAGTTTAATTTTCTTAATAGTTTTGTTTGATTTATTAACAGATATATTTTATACTAAATTTCTGACTTTGTCTCTTCCGATACATTTTGTATTGCAAGTTACTGATTGTGAGAAGAAAAACGTATCAAAAAACGTATTTTTAGAATTTTTTTCATTAACTCCAATTAATGCTAATCGATGATTAACTTAACCATTACGATTACCAACTGAATATATATATATATATATATATATTTTATCAGAAGAGAAAGAGAGAGAAGTTTTAATTTATTAAATTAACTATATTGACACTTTTGCGAGTTAATTTATCGATTAATTTAACCAAAGGATGGCCTTAAAAGATCATTTGTCTAATTATTTTTAATGCATTCCAAAAATTTTTTAGGAATATTATCAGCTGTCGGTTTAATAATGTACTTTCAAAATCTTTTTTAAGATAAGGAACTATTATCGACTATAATATTTAAGGCATATATTAATGAAATATATAAAATAATTTGCCACTCTTGCGAATCATTCTCAAGGTTATAATTAACAATAGATCGATTGTCAAAGTTTCCATTTCCATTTCCATGACCAACACGATGAACTCTCAGATCGCGAAGAATTTGATCGTGACAACTGATTCGTGAAGGATCTCCACAAACAGTCTCGCGTGATTAGGCAATGCGCAATGCGCAATGCGGCTTTTCATTTGTTGAAAACGATCAGCAGCTGGAAGTCGACTAGCATACGTTAAACACATGTATTACAATTCGTATTTACGTACAGCAGTTCTCTCTCAGTCAGCGCGTTTCGCAGCTCTCAAAGTGTTTCGAAACATGCGGAATCGTTTGCATACTGCATGTCGGGACATCTCCCCCGAGAATGCTAAAAGTTTGGTCATTAGTATAACGGATCTACGATTTTAGATTTATATCTATATTTAAATATTTCTTTGTCATCTCGCTCGGACTAGGGTATTCAATCAAAACATTGGCAGATTGAAAAAACGAATTGCGTATCCGACTGTTTTTATGCGGAAAAGCTATTTTTATTTCGTATAAATGTATTTCCTGCCATTCTGAGAAGTTAGTGATTGGGAAAGAAATTTAATATTTTGTACACAGTAGTATTTTGTCGCGGTCAAATACGATTGCGCGAGCTTTTCGTTGCAACTTCAAATTTACGACGCCATTGCGTAAGATATATAAAGCGTTATTTCGGGTGGAATTCCGGTGCTCAGGGACAGAACTGAAAAGGAAATGTAAGCGGAAACGGTTATAATTAAATTAATGAAACGCCGTAGCACGCCATTAGCAAACGGTTTGCTACGCAAACGGTAACGTTTGTCATTATTTCGACGGACCTGGAAATAATTAATACACGAAATTGAGGCAACAAAGGTTTTTATCGCGTCAGTGGCCATAAAAAAGATAAAGTAAAGAACGTGAACAAGTTGAAATTTACCTAAAAAAATGTATGCAAATTTATCTAAAAATGTATGCAGATTGAAATTTATCCTTGATAAATAAAGACGTTTGTTTTGCATTATAACGATATAAATTGGCGGGGTCGTTTGGTAATTGTACCACTTGCTATGGTCGCTCGCAGCTAAATTGCAATAGACATAAAATTATGAGAGCTGAATTCCCAATGATTGCAGAAATAAAACAAAAGAAAACTGAATGCATTTGTAATGTAATTTTTACGCTAAAGTAGTCATCTTTAATGAGGTGCCGTTGACATTTATATTTTAACAAGAAGTTAACAATACATGTCTTGATAACGAAACCCTGCACTAATTGAATTTCTATCATAAAAGCGGTAGTCGTGAATGTTGCACGAAGTTACCTTCTGTTCTGAAAGGAGAATCTCTATGTTTCGGTCAGCAGATTCAATCTTGCAAAACTTGCTCGTAACATGAGTCACTTGAACATTAGTTGTCGATCCAAGTTTGATTTTATTTGCCGAAGGAGAGAAATAGATGGATACACGTAACAAGTATCCTTGTGGGAGGAATAATAAATTTTTTGTTGATATGAAAGATATATCGGAAAATGACAACTTCAAATCTTCGTTCTTCGTAATCTTCCTTTTTCAGACGAATTTAGCAACTTTTACACGCAATACCATATGACGAAAAATCTAGCATGAATTCAATGTACGATTCAATTTGTACGTTTCGCATATAAGTTTTGCATACGAATAATAATGTGATCGTATATACGGGGTGAGTAAAAATTCTTTTTGTAAACTTTGAAGGCATGCTTGAAAGATCAATCCAATAAAAGTTCTGGCAAACGCGGAAACGCTTTCTCCCTATCAACGTATTTCAGAATCTCCCATTGGAATACGAATTTTTTCATTTAGCAGCAATCTCTTGGAAAGGTTATTTAGTACTACAGCATATTGCGACATTTATTATCTTTTATCTAGCCCATCGAACCGGAAAAAACATATATATTTCTGAGATATCTTCGACTCCGTAAATCGTAAAATGATATTCGGTTGAATCACTGCATCGATGTGTCAAACACGATTCAGAAATACGTAAAAAGGATTTTAAACTCATTCCAGCATATTTACATACATGACTGCGAAAATCGAACAATATAGGAATATCAGGTATTCATGAATTGCTAACACGCGGTATATGCCTGCGCATTAATTATATATGTCGATAGTTCGATAGTAGCGGATCAGAATACTGGATTGACGCAAAAATAAAATATAATAATGTTTGTTTTTCATTTCTTTACAAAATAAATATGTTTAATTTCTCGGAAAATGATATATTCTATTACACGTAAAAACAGATCACAGGAAACGGGAAGTTGAGATACATTGATGGAGGGAATATATATACCAACTTATTAAATCTTATAATAAACTTATGATTTAGTATTATGTATAATATTAATGAATTTTACTTTAATGGATATGTTCTATCTGTCTATACTCAAGCAGACCATTTCATCTTTGGATGTTTACATCGCTGTGATTATTTGTCATTCTGTACAGTATATTAAGTCACAGAAATTGCATATGTGCATTGTTAATACATTTTTTATTAAATGAATATATTATATAAGAGTGCGCAGTGATATTTACGCGCAATTATTAAAGCGCGATTAATATGCAAGTGTGGTCCATTAGCGATTCTAATTCAACGATCGAAGTCCTGCGATTTTTCTAAATCGCAAAAAAATAGCAATCACACGTTAAATTAAGCTCAAAGAAATTTATTACACCGCAGTTATCTCATCTCAAATAATATTTGCCTAATCCGCCAACATCCATTAGTTTATTTAATTTACAAAGAGGGAATTAACCGGACGATTAAGTGCTTTGACGACTAGTGCTCACTCGTTGCTATTGGTTTATCATCAGAAAGTTTGATATGGCAAAAGTAAATAATCGCGAAGAGTTGTTAAACCGCGGTGCGGTTCGTTTACTTGAAATACGCCAAGTTAGTAAAATTCATTTATGATATTAGTTTTTGATGGTTTATCCATGAGAGCATTTAATTACTCATGGCAAATTTATTTGCTCGCATGCAAGAAATAAATATGCACGCGTGTACTAATATATGTATATGTATATATAGCCTTTGGCTATAAAAAAATACAAAGCATCTTCATAAAATGATATGTAAATGTTCTGTATTTAATAAAAAATAAAAACAATCTTATTGAAAAGTAATATTTATTTTTATAACAATTTTAATATAAACAAAATGTCGTAAGACTATAATATATAAATACATAATTAATAAAAGTTATGAAAGTTTACATAATAGCAACTGGATCTTAGTGAATATTTCGCTTGAATATTTCGATATGAATTTTATATTTATATACGTATTCAATTTTATAAATTGCGCACAGAAATATTTTCAGCTTTGAAACGCAGTCATAAACAGAACTAAAGTAGTAATATTATAAATTACATTGACAAACAAATATTTATATGCTTATAAGCATTTTAAAAAAATATTAATAATTTTAATATTTGTTAGTCCTTTTTTAGCTTTTATTATCAAGAAATCCGCTTTCAAGAAAATGCAATAAATTGAGTTTGCTTCATCCTTACGCCAAGAATGTATAACGTTGTTTAGAATTTTTTGTGCTATAACAGTGATATACATATAATTATTAATCATAACTGTTGGAAAATGCGTGTAACTAATTACTTGGATTTGCTATTTTATATTGCTGTTTTCAGCAAAATATTTATCGATTTATCGAATTTAAGAGAGATAATTTAATCTCAATGGTGACTGATGAAAAAAGTGTACACGTAAAAGAAAGCGTTATCTTTCTTTTTTAGAAGGCAATATGTTTAGTATAACGGCGAAGACACTGATTTCGCTAATGCGTGATACCTGATTTTTTATTTTTAAGCAAACGCACGTGCGAGCGTAAACGTTTTGCAGAAATACAGTCTCAGAAATCGTAATCTTTGCTTTATACCGCTAAGTCGGCGACAAGTCAGTCGTGTTATTCTCACGAATAGTAAAATTTATTATCGCTAAATTATTTTTTCAATGCACGCAGTTGTTTAGAAAGCCTGGAGTAATAGGATCATATTTATCAAAGATTTTTAGAGATTGGCTACATTGAATGTTCAAACTTTAACTTAAACTGATCCACTTAAAATTGTGTACTGATTTAAACAAACAAGATTAAAGAAAGGGGAAAAATAACTTTTAAAGTGTGTGTGAAAGGAAAATCTTTTATGAGATATTTTATATCTGATTTATGTCAGAATATAGTAAAGTATTTTTGAATATAAAAGTCACAAAATATTTAGAATTTTATTTTAATATTTTTACATGCAAAATGATTAAATAAAAAAATTTATACGTAAAAAGGTTATGTAAATCTGCATGAAAATGCAAGCAAGTATTTTGTATTATTAAAATAAAGAGAGAGAAAGAAAAAATAATTTCTATTTCTGATAATTTTATTAATCTGGTTTTTCCGATTTATCTTTATTACAATTTTTATTCATTATGAATGGATCATATCAACTTTAAATCATGAAATATTTTAAATGTATAAGCGCAATATTTATTCACAAAACATAGACGTCTGTTAATTTTCAATTAATTTTTTAATTTTTTATAATTTTCAAGTCTCTTAATTTTCTAAATAAAGCGCACACAACCACTTTTTATTAATTAGCTCGTCCAATATATTTTGTAATAATATTCTGTAAAATATCAACTAAACTAAAATCTAATTTCAAATTTTTAGGGAAGATATCATTATATCGTACTGATATATCTTCGAAATTACATGCACATACATCGATAAATCATACAATTTGCATGTACAGCACATAACAACAAGCCAAATAACATGTTATTTCATCTATGAATAACTGGTTTGGTGTTAAATACTGATGGTTACCCTAATTTAAAGCCAATGTATTCTGTATCACCCGCGATATGTTGACTTGGATAGTTAACATACTCATAAATATGTACCTGTCCCTAACGTAAATATATACCTTACGCCTCAAGCAAAATTCGCAGCACACGAACTGCACGATATATTAACCCGGATTTGCTCAGATAATAAGATTTATTACCATCCATCGCCCAACCTTCGTCAAACTTCCGCACTTCCATCCACCCACACACATACACACATGTATATCCATCTTCAACATTCCCTCTGGCTATGATACTTGTATATATGTTTTCATGGTTTGCTTCTCTTGATTATGTCTGAGGAGACAGGAACCGTCATACTCTTCACTATTTAAGTCCACTTCCACAACTCACGGTTAACTCTTAACCGAGGTTTAACTTATTCATCGTCTCTTTCCAATTATAGAATTAAAAAAAGATGAGAAACAAATTGAATCTCGGTTAAGAGTTATTCGTAAGTTGTGGAACTGAGCCTTAATGCTATATACTGCATATTTCATGATGCCGGTACAGGTCCGTTTTTAAGATTTATGGACGCGCATACTGATTCGTGCATGGATGACGTGAGCTGTTGTCGAATGCGAAACAGTCGCATTAAAGTTGACGATGACGTTCGCGTTAATCGCCGATCTGCCGTCGCTGCTCCAGAAATCAGGAGAGAACCGTAACCTCGCCCACTCCTTCGTGATCGCGCATAATATGCGTTAATTCGAAGTCTCCGCCGCGCCAGACTCCAATTTCAAACTACATTGCCGAATTAAATTTTCCATGTCTTTCACTAGGGAAAAGTGCGCTATTTAATATTTTGTGTTGCGGTACAGTAGGATACCATTCGATAAATTTTTAGAGAGAATAGAAGTGGATAGAACAATAATAATAGAATAACTGGCACTTTCATTACAAGGCGAAAAAAGCGCGAAACTAAGCGCACAAAATTCCTCTCGTTGAGGATAATTTTTCAAATACGGGGCAACATGAAATCTCTTAATTACTTCTAATTTTAAATTCACAAAGCGGTCAGTTTTAAAACGCCGTTAGAACATTTATGATAAAATTTTATATAGGAAATTAGATCTTTCTCGAAAAATCTTTTAGAAGAATTAATATAAACGTCATTTAAACGTATACATGTCTTGTTTGACGTTAAAATCGCTCAAATATCTTGTCTTCTGATCACCTCAATCAATCATTCTGCGGATCAATAATTATATAGGAAATGTAAAATGTGGGCTTTCGCCTTATTGTTGACTGATGAACGTCCAAAGACTTTTAGACTTATCCATCTCTATTGAATAAATACGGCAGCATGATCAAAAAAATTTCACTAAGCAAAAGGTGAACTCTGAATTCATTAAGGGATCGATTAAATTAAAGCGGATGCCCTATATCTGTTGTATTAATCAACCTTTTTCGACCGTGAGCTCGTAATTAATCATGTCATACGAGACACTAATTTAACGTTGGCACGAAAAGTGCTAAGGAATTAGTATACCTTTTTTTTTATTCATCGACGCTGTAAGAATGTCGCACGTGTCGGCGCCCAAAGACACGCGATAAAATCGAACCTTTGCTATCGACCAGTGTGCGGTTTGTAATTCTTCTACGTCGAAATTTCTCGTTGCAGCAATGAAAATCAAAGGCCGCGACAAAGAAAATTCTTCTCGATACAAAAATGCCGAAGAAAATTCTTCACTGGTATCTCACTCGCTCTATGCGGTGCACTTTTTATTATCATCGTACATCGACTTGACTCTGACGATAGGGCTGCTTCTTTTTACACGCTTTGTGCACGCTTCGTAAGCGATCCCTCTTTTATTTTTCGCTTCTCTCTTTTCTTCAATTTTGCTTTATTCTTTGCTGTGTAAGGTTTCTTGATTATTTATATAATTCAGCGATTGAATTCCGTTTCCGCATATGTAATTCACACCACGGATTATGCAAAATTTATATTTTCTCTTACAGTAATGTTAGTTACGTTCGAGTTGGCTTTAACATATTGCTATTAATTATCAACGGAGAAGTAATTATTAACGGATGTTACATTATTAATCATTTTTCATCACACACACACACCCACCACACACACACACACACACACACACACACACACACACACGCGCGCGCGCGCGCGCGCATATATATATATATACATAAGTACATCTACAGTACAGACCTTTAGGGGATGTCTTTAGAACATCCAGAGAATGTTCGTATGTCCTTTGAATAGCTCAACGACATTTCTAAGGTATATCCTGGATAAAGTGTGCTATTAAGGGTGTGTGTGTGTGTGTGTGTGTGTGTGTGTGTGTGTGTGTGTGTGTGTGTGTGTGTGTGTGGGTGTGTGTGTGTGTGTGTGTGTGTTGTGTGAAGAATATATATTGTTGAAGAATATATAGTGAAGAATATATAGTGTTTCTTTACTTCAAAAGAGATGTAACTTGAAAAAACATATATGATTTTCGAGTCATTACTATAAATGAGTTACATTACTTTGCATTAATTATCAAAAATAAACTTTACAATTCGTCTGGCAAATAACACTTGTGTCGTTTTTAAGGTTTTCAAAGAAATTATAACTTTTACAAGAATGATACATTTTCGAGCCGTTATTTTTAAATAAAAAGAAATGTCTTTTACAGAGAATATTTTGAATTAAAACAGTTTTGGTGATTGAAGAAGAAATTTATTTTAATCAGTTTTAGCTGAGCAAGAAAATAAACGGTTGGTGACATTTCATTACGTTACTTTTGATGAATTATTCTTTGTTATAATTTTGTAGGATACCAAAATCGTCACACCAAAAAGAATAATTTTTAAGGGTTATGAAACGAAAATGACATGATATTTGACAAAATCAAGTTTCAAAGAATATATTCTTTTTGCCAATATTTGATTAATAAATAATTTTCTGTCAAGTTAAAAATAGTTTTCTCCTTTTCTAAAAAAACTTAATACTTAATTTTTTGAATTGTATCACTTTTAAAATAAGGGAATGTATATAAGGGGATATATATAAAAATTTATAATCAACAAGTACAATAAAATTTATTATTTTTTTATTTTTTCCAGTTTCTTGTAAAAAATCTATGAAAACGTATGTGTCAGAAATCTCTATTGCGCAATTGAAAACTACAAAAATTGAAACATCTGAGCCCAAGTGAATCCAGAAGGTTAAGCAACCGGTAATGAATGGAACTATAATTTATCCAGTTAATACAAAACCCGTAGATTCACCATAATTGAAATTTTGTATTTATCGACAGTCTCCCACTGCATATGTCACAATAAATTTGCAGCTGGATGATCATATTTTAATATCGCTCGCAGCTTGATGTATTTCGGAACCGCAGGTCGATTAATCGCAATCGCATCTCAAGTAATCTAGTTTCCTTGTTTGATATCGAATATTGAATTTCCTCACGTTCTATTTATCGTGCTTAAATTGTATCTTCAGCAATAACGAGGGATGAACATACAGAACGGAGAGGGAGAGAGGGAAAGAGGGAGAGAGGAGGAGAGAGAAAAAGAGTGGGGAGGAGGGAAGCTTCTTTATATTCTTATAGAAACATGGACACAGCAATGTTTTTCTATTTATACGGAAAATAGTATAACAATAATAATAATCTCACAGGCATTTTATTGTAGTTATTGATATTTATTCACGTTCGTTATATCTCCAGAACAAATTGCATTAATTTTTGTTGGATTCCGTTGACGGGATACTGATTGCCGTAGAAAGTTCGTATTATCTCAGGAATCCTCAACTTTCTATGTAACATTCCATAAATAACTACTTGACTATTCCATTCTCATGAATTTTCTTGTACGGGACAATGTTAGCGATGTTACATTTGCTTTCACGTTTACTTTTGGTGTTTCTCCAGCGTGTCCTGAATGCTTGATGATATTGTGTACTTAGTTTTGCGCGGTTAACAAGAGCAGTAAGTCACATATGTCCCTTTCAGAAGAGAAGTTTCTTTTTTCGTTCTAATTCAACGTTTTATTTCACGGCGAGTCCAATTGCAGTGTTTACATCTCTTTTATCTCTAATAGCTCTCATATAAAACATCATTTGCTCGAAGAAAAGGAGATTTCGCGAGATTTAAGAGCGCAGCCAGTTTAGCACGAATAAAATGTAAAAGTTCATGTACTAGCAGATGTGCACCATATTTTATGTTATTTCTCTGTCTTAAGAGCAAACTGCATCGTATTAACTTTCAAAACTTTCGATCTTTCTTATTTGTAAAATGTGCGTAAAAACGAAAGCATAAAGCTTGTTTAATTGTTTTGCAGACTACCATACTTTTATAAAATCTCACCCCGCTTACTTTCATGTACTCATTGCAACCGACTGCGAAATTTGAAGTTTTATGAAACAATATTACGATGTGGAAACTTTCAGACAATTTAATTCCGAGTTCTAAATAAATTTTTAAGTTATAATGCGATCTGTCATGCGATTATGCATCTGTCAAACGAGCAGTTTGAAATATTTATTTTTATCCTCCTGTTATAATCAAAATTTAAACTTTCATAATTCTCATGTTGTCAAAAAATTCAAAATCACTTCAATCTAAATCACTTCGATTTTTTTATCTACAAATTTTTTTTGAAGTAACGATCACAATCCTTCAAAATAAAGATCGTGTTAAATAACCATTTGTCACCAGTCTACTAGCTGGATTTGGTCTCGATATCATTTATCTAGACGACATCGAGATCCTATCGCACCCGGCATACAATCCTAATTTTGCATGCCGTTTGATATAGCCTACTTCTCTAAATAAAATATTGCTTGTATAAAGGATGAAAATAGAAATTAAATTTACGACTATTAATGATTGATGATGAATGGTTATTAACTCTTTCAGACTTGATTTTAGTGGAACTATTAAAAAAAAGTCTTTTTAAATTTAATTCATGCGCACTTTAATAAGTAATTCATACTAAATGAACTTTTTTTTTTAATTTTGATTATTTTTCCAACATATATATTATTGTGTACATTATAGATCTTATATATTCATATTGTCAAATGAATGTCGATAGAATTATATTTATTACAATATCATTTACGGATAATATATCTTCAAATTTAATGTATATTACAATGTCCGCAGCATCTGAAGGGTTTAAACATAATAATCTGTATTTTGAGGAATAATTGTTATTGTTTCTAAATAAATTTATATATAAAAACTGTTTTTCAAAGTAAAAATCAAAGAATAATTCAGAATTTTTTTGACTACAGTATAGCGGATTAATAAGATTCGCTATCCGATCGCTCTCGCATATAAGCAATATAATTTAATAAAAACAGTTTGATCAGATTTCGATTTAATCTTGTCAATCGCAGTCAAAGAGAGTTAGCCTGGAATTCCTTTGAATCGTGATACACAACATAATTCAGGAATACGACGTGCGTAGGTGCATTTGATCGGCGCGGCGCAGCGATTTCACAACCCAACAAGGAGAAGGATGTCGCGTTGATCTCATTGAACACATCCCTTTTTTCTCGATTCAACGAGATGTCGTATCGGCATGCTGCCGTTCATCGGCAAACGTTTCACGCCAATCATTGCTCGCCGCGGTTAATTGTCGAACGCAAAATTTCATCGGTCTCTTTCGAGTATCTGATTCGTCGGCAGATATATGCATTTATTCAGTCCATTTCACAAGTTGACGTTGCGGGCCACGCGCGTGCCTAAAAGCTAGTCCGCAAGAAATTATAATCCACGAACGAAGCTGGCGGATATTAGCGATAATCGCTTTTCCTATGCCTGATTTGCGCGTTTAATCACGTCACGTTCTCGTCCTCTTTTCTAATTTCGAATGCCCGTGCCGATGTATGCATTGGATAATCTTGCAACATTAAACATCGTGGCGAGGAACTATAATGATTGCACTACTGTGGGCGTTATCGAGTAGATGACGTAGTTGTTTGAAGCAACCATCGACCGGGTAAACTGCCGGGTGCAAAAATTTATGTACACGTGCAGCATGACACCTGGATGTTATGTACGAATTTCCAATAATAGCACGCAGTGCTATAACGTGCACTATGCATGAATACGTTAATTTCGCTATACCGTATTTCGTAATGTAATATCTTCTAAGAGCTAAGCTCTCCATATATATTAATCCTTCCAAGAAGACTTATTTACTTGATCAATATCCTCCGTATTCCCGCTATAATATTCTAATTACAGAGATGAATCAATTTCAATGCTTCATTAAATCTTTTGATAAGATTTAGCAAGCTTAATTGAAAAATTCATGAATTCGAAAACATCTATTCTTATTATTTACTCTTGTAATCTTGTAAGAGTAGTTATATATATAAATATGATAGCGATGCGCAAGAAATACGTAGCTGACTATATTTATAGCGAAGTTTAAACACATATTTATAAAAGTCTTCTAGAATTTATGAAAATATATATACTTAGTTATCTTTCTAAAGAATACACCGTGATCTCTCCTCTGAAATCATTTGTATTAACATTAGAACAATTGAGATCGCATGTTATTCATGAAAAATTCAAAAAAATCTATGGAATATGGAGAAAATTACAGAGTTCCGAGTTTAATATGAACATCGCGTTTTACAAAATATATTCTTTCCTTGTCTTTTTTCTACAATATATTTCATAATCTTTGCAACAAGATTTTGTACTCTTCAAACATGATTGTATTACTTTCTCGGATGGAGCGTCGAAACGCCTCGATAACATAAAATTGTGTTAAGTATTATAGCGACGAGATTTTCCGATATAAAAAGACCGATGTACATTATATTCCATTAGAAAACAGAAGAACGAAGCTTAAAAAATGCAAACTGTAAATAATAATGGTAGCGTTCAGCAGAAAAAACTGATCAGAGATTTAGTGATTCTTTAATATGATTGGTTCTTGCCTTTAGTTGTTCACTGGATCTAAATGTAAGAATCATATTAAAGAATCACTGAGTGTTCATTGATCAGTTTTCTTTGCTGAACGCAGCCATTCTGTCATTCAAATGGCTGGCGCTTTTGTAAACATAAAATGTAATTGCTTGATAAAATGCAATCTAATAGACTTCGTTGACATTTATTTGCGTAGCGCAAATCTTTAATTATTATCTTTAAAATAAGGAGCTTCTACCAGATCTTTATAAATAAACGAGTTTCAAAGATGTAAACATTAATCCTTTATTCTTTTCCTATCATTTCATGGAACATTTCGACCATACTTAATTCTCTTCAGCCATGTTTAAAAATAAATAAAAACCCTTAACAATAATTATAAGAATATATTAAAAACTTATAAATTAATTTCGATGACGGTATACAAAAGTATTAATCGAATCAACTCATCTACAATAACAATATGCGTTACTAACTTAACCATGTTATACTGAGTCAAATTTAAAACGTATATAAAATGTAGATCCAAACCAATTTTTCGGGTAGTGAGAAAGGGTAGTCAAAATGGTCAGACTGGACAAACGATCTTTTCTAACCATTTTGACTACCCTTTCTCATTGTCACCGAAATTAATTTATAAGTTTTTAATATGTTCTTATAATTATTGTTTTTGTTTATTTTTAAATACGGCTGAAGAGGACTAAGTACGATTGAAATGTTCCGTGAAATGATAGAAAAAGAATAATAAAGAATTAATGTTTACATCTTTAAAGCTCGTTTATTATAATGACTTGATAGAAGCTCCTTATTTTATTATTGTGTGAAATTTATTACGAGCGATTTATCTAATATTTTTATTGTAATTAATTATCTTTAAAGATAATTACATTCCATTGTGGCGTCATATGATATCGCGATACTCATTCCAATATTTTACTCCTTTATTCATGTGATGTAGAAATCGGTTGCACGTATTAATATTTCGCTCTTAAAACCCATCCGCTGCGATAAAAATTTTGATTGCATATCAACGTAATAATTTCAGGGATGCAATCGAATAACGTGGAGTATCTGGAGGATATTAATTTGAGGAAGCAAAGGCCTTGGTACAACGATAACAGTCGTTTGCTAGCACCGATCATATCTTCCAGAGCTCATTGTATGATTTTAAAAGTTTGTTACGAGATATGCTTGAATGTTGTGGCGCACTCCTATTTATTTAACGCGTTATTGACGCCATTGAACATGTTATTGCGAATAAAACCTATTCACGTTTGATATGATCTGCCGCATGTATGAAGTCTTTGTTTTTTCTTTTCGATAGTTTTGTCAGAAATCGATAGCTGTCGTTACAACAATGTTGTAGCAATGAAAGAAAATCGATTTTAATTTCGAATATATATCGCGTGACGCTGATATGTTTTTTAATTAATAGCGCGAACAATCGTGAGTTGGCAATTTATAGAGGCGGACCATATACGGATAACATTTAATAGTTTGATAACTATTAAATATCATCCGATCCGAACGAAATGCGTAATTAAATACTTGTAACGCATGCGCTTGAATACCATCATAAATTGCATAATTATTGAATCGTTATTGCGCTCTCAAAATTCGCGCCCCGTCATGCTTCGTCAATTTTCATTAAATAGCGTCGACGCGCATCCCGATTTCCTCGATTGCGTAATTTTCAGCAGCCCAGTTTCGCGTGTGCGTGTATGAATATAAGGGCTTATCATATTTATTCGTATTGATCTAAAGTCGCATTATGCGATAGAGCGATGGGATGTTATATGATTGTGTTTGTAGATAATGTAAACGCGCGAGATCCACAACGAGAATCTTCATAACTCTGACAAGTTGTTGAAAAA
>Ga0157364_1002842_pt1 | contig 16502 bp, 11 predicted proteins | sample AttsexASBM2_FD_111476 | JGI IMG/M metagenome (GOLD analysis project Ga0157364, IMG submission 111476) | Fungus gardens microbial communities from leaf cutter ant in Ribeirão Preto, State of São Paulo, Brazil - Atta sexdens ASBM2 | ecosystem: Host-associated > Fungi > Mycelium > Unclassified ...
CACACCATGTGTACACCATGAGGAACCCATGTCCCTTGATGTCATCTCCTAACCCTAGCTCTTCATCTAGACTCTTTCCGATCCTTCTAGACCCTAAGTCCTTCTAGACCGCTCTAGACTATTCCACATGACTTCCAGGTCACGTGCTCTTCATCCGTTGTAGACTAATAAAATACTACTGTCCTATTTCTATCCTAACCCTAACCCTACCTAAAGTCTGTCCACACTCTCGTATTATAACAGCTATAACCTCAACTCCACAAGTCAGTAAGGTATGGAATGCTCCTGTGATCTATAACACCACTCTTCTCTGTATTTTCTTCAACTCTTTGAAAGACTGATAAAGAGGCACTCCTTTGAAGTACCAAAGCTAGAATCTATATAGAGAGATAGGAAGGACACATGTTCTGTAGAGTAATCACTTGTGTGTTGTAGATAGTTCTCTAGTTGAATTTCCCAACATCTTTATATCTTTAATAGTGAATAGGGCTTTGTTGGTGTAGTAATAGATATGTTACCAAAAAGAGAGTTTCTTGTTGAAAAAGAAACCTAGATATCTCTATGTATCTTTTGGATAGAGTAAAGGGCCTTCTAAAGGTCTAAGATCCAGAGGAGGCCAATAGATATTCTTTATTAATCTTGAGAAATGGAAGACTTCTAATTTGTTGTACCTAATAACTAGGCTGAACTGGTTAAATAAAGATGAGATGATATTGTAACTATAAAAGAGATTAATATTTGATTTTTCATAACTTTTCTCCTAAGAAATGAGAAAAATCTATCATTCATAAACAAAAAAACCAAAACTAAAATAGGATTTTTAGATCTTTTTCAAATATGTGAAAAATAGGAGCAATATAGAGAGCAGAAAGAATAGAAGAAAGAGTAGATTCCTAATCTATACCTATATTAACTTTAAAAATAGAAATACAAACTGATTCCAAATATATTGAGTTTGTCTGTTAATTAAATAGTCAGAGAAAAAATTTGAAATTCAGAAGTTGAAACCCACTTTGCACAAAATCTTTGAAAGAAGCTTGTTATTTAGAAATGGGAAAAATTATGCAATGTCAAATGTAAGAGTACTTGTGTAGAAACTCTTCATCCATTCTGCTCATATGAGATAAGTTAGAAATATACCAGCATCTATAGTTGATCATTGCTTAATACCTCCCATTTGATTTGAATAGATAAAGTTTGAAGTGATAGAATAAATTCTAGAGGTATTGTATGAAGGCTTGTTGAGCTTTGGAATAATGATTAATATTGACTTCTTGAAATAAGAAGGCCAATATCTAAGATCAATGTATGAATTTACTATATTGATAATATTAACAATGTATTTAGCATTGCTTACCAATACTTTGAGGTAGCTCCAGAAAATATGGTCTGAACCTGGAGTAGATAAACTACTACATTTGTTAACAATATTGATAAATCTAGATTTGGAGAAAGGAAACTACTCTATATATTAGTATAATAGAATTTCATTCAGAAGCTGAATATTGATTGGCTTATCTTGAGCTGTATTATAGAATAGATAAAGAGCTTGCTATAAATCATCCAATTTGTTATAAGGATGCTTGTCAAACTTGATGGCTTCTGTTGTTATCAAAAAATATTTGTTTAGCTGTTTTCACTGTTTTTTTGTATCTGATCTAGTCTGTTCTTTTTCTGGATGTTCAATACATGGTTGTATCTCTGTTGTATTCCTCATTCCACCATCTTTTAGAGTGTTTAGTAATGTTGACATATTTAGAATGTTTATATCAAAGCTCCTTTGTAATAAAAGCAAACTTTTATGTTATATCTTCTAGTATATCATGATTGTGAATATTAGTTGTGTCAATACAACTTATTCTATTCCTCAATTCATTGACAAATTCTTTTTCTTTCTTGTTGTTCTTAATAATAGCTAGTTTTCTATTTTAGATGAATTTTTCCTCAATGATAACACAAACTAATAAAGAAACATAGTTAGATAGTCTTCAAGAATCCAGTGATATTATGTAATTGTTAAATTCCTTCACATTTGCATGGAGAAATATTAGATCTAATACTGAATTTAAATCTTGGGGTTATCTACATATCAAGTAGATACTTGATCAATAAGCAATGATAATTCTAAATTAAAACTGTCAGCTATTTCTCTGAGAGTATCTGCATATGTTGAATGATGCAGATACAAAGAGTTCTAATCATTATCTCTAATATTGAAATCTCCTGTCATAATTAAGACATTATTCAAATTTACCTTAGTATTCTTTAGATATTTTAAGGTGGATTGTTGATCACCTAAATAGATGTTAATAAGGAAACACATGATGCTGCAATTGAAAAATAAAATAAGATTTAAGTTTCTGTAATTGAAAATGTCTTTTCTAAATGAAAAATATAACCTCATCAGCCTGATATTGATATAAGTGAGAACTCTTGAATGATTATTCTCAGTATGCAATATTCTTGTGAACATAATCTATGATAGATGATTTGGATCTCCTACAATTTCTTCTTCTTCTTCAGATATAGAGCTCAGAATATTGCAAATAATTAACAAAGGAGTTTCTTGAATAAAAAGAATATCAAAGTTTTTGTTGTTTTCTAAGATAGTATTCATAAGCCTGTTCTTATAGATATTCTGTGAAAATATTTTTGAGAATTTTAAAATCATTGTTTTACTCTGCCTAAAGATGAGCAAATTGAGTTGGCTTTGATTTCCCAGAGCTCTTATAACTTTTTGTTGTGCCAATTCTAGTTGAATCTGTGTTTCTAGAAGAAACAGTTATTGCTATCCACCTGATGTTTATTCTTACAGTTAATACACTTAAATAAATGAGTACACAATTCCTCTTTCTTTGCTTCAAGCCTTAGAGGATTTATCTTGAAGTTGACTTTGCAATACTATGCTATTTCTCTGTAATATTCTAGTTTGTGTGGACCATTATATTTTTGACATTTTGATCCATGTATGTAACATGTATATATGGTATGACCACTTCCAACAGTTCTTATACTGAGAAATACCAGGGTTTATATTGGTTCCTCTAATTATAGCAATATGATGTTCTATATTGAAACACCTGTTAATAAGACACTTTGCTTTTGTACTATTTTGAGAATCCCAAATATCAACCCATATCATGACCATATCAGATTTTAGAGATATCTTGTTAATATGTAGGTGGGAGGCTAAAATAATATCATTGAAAATATAAGTAGTCTTGATTACTCTTTCAATAATTTCTGATGTAACAGAGAGATTAGTATCTTCTATGAGGTAAGAAATATCTAAATTTATATACTTCTCCACAATATTCAAATCAGAAGAAGCAGCTATCTTGTTAGTGGTGATGACAACTCTCTTATTATCAGACTGAATGTAGTTAGCAGAAAGTTCAGTTTTAATAGTCTATTGATGTTTGCAACATATACATTGGATTGTGATATGACTCTTTCTGCATTGTTTGTACCCATAGGTATAATGATCTGTTTTCTTGACAAACTTTCAGTCATTATGTTTAACTTGGGTTTATCTTTTGGTTAGAGTTATTCATGATATTGTGAATCTCTAAAACCTTGTCAGGTGATAGCTTAAAGAAAATGTCTTTGATCTTGATGCTCTCCTTGATATTACTCTTAGAAGTCTGAGTATATGACTAGTTATTGGACTTAGGAGCTAAGTTCAAAGCTTGATTTTTCTTAAAAAATTTGGATTTAGCTAAGACACTTTTGCTAAGCCTAAAGAAAATGGGTAGAGGACTTTAAAAATATTGACTTGCTTAGGCTCCATGCTTGTAGTGTCTAGCATTATCTTCTTCAAGGGTATATAATATAGAGAGGGATTATAAACCTCTCTATTTTTGACTTGTTCTACTCAAATCATGTTGTTAACTTGGGCTTATATATATTCTGTATAATCCATAGAAAAATCAGTAAAGATAACAGATGCTTCTCTAAAGCTATTAGAGCTCAGAAAAATCAAGTGTTCTCTGGGGAAATCAGTTTCAATATCTATTGTATATTATTTAGATAGTTCTAGAAGGATGTTTTGAGGTTTAGAAATAGTAGGATACAATATATTATACTCTAAACCTTTATTTTATACTGATTTTTTTTTTAATTATTTTTCTTAATTTGATTTTTCTCTCTCTTTTTTTATTAAACTTTGATAATAAAGAGGCATATGATTGCAGTTACATTATATGTCACATGATATAATACTATTGGTCTAGAAGGAAGTTATTATAAATAAGTAAGTAGTTCATTTTATAATAGTATTATTACAAAATGAGCTACTTACTTGTTTGTGATATCTAAACCTTAGGTATACTTTCAGAGATTTAGAAGTGATTTAGAAGTTCAATAATAATGACAATAATGATAATGATCAATACAGATATCAATAATAATGATTAATATAAAATGTTGTTAAATGTGAGATTTAATTCACAGACATAAAAGTATTTATACAAAATAGTAATAGTCTGTATACAAGCTGTTTCTATTATATAATCAAAACTTGTGCCTAGTAGAGCTATTATCTGTCATAGCAGATATCAGGCTAATTTTAAAAGATAACTAATTATATTACTATATTAATATGCTTGTATCTCTATGAATACTGATCTCTATATAATATATAATATATTATTAGAGACAGTTTTATAAGCACTTTCCAATGTAAGTTTGATTGTGAGAATCTGTCTAGTTGTTCCTAAGATAATAGCCAATAAAACTTGTAGTCACTAATATTCTGATATCTCAGTAATCTGTTGTTACTTTTGTATATCTCATATATATGTGTGTAGCCCTTATTTGTGGCTTTCTAGTCCAACTTAGTTTGTGAAAATTAGTCTACTAGCTGTAGAAATACAAGTTGAATAAAGTTTATAATAATAAACTCACAAACAATACATATAGTTTAGAATAGAACCTTGTAAAGTAGTTTATAGAGTAATAGTATATTAGGAACTTCTTGTTGAGATTTTTTATAATCTTTATAAAAATATTTGTATATAAGACTACTTAGTGAGCTGCTGACTGTCTTTTGTTAGTAGTGTGAGAAATTCTCAGAGTGGACTTAAACATTTTTTACTTTTATGATTTTAATTTTTCTTTTCTTTTATAGTTTAGTTTTCTTATTTTCTTCTTTGAACTTAGCTAAGGATATGATATAAATGCTTCTTTCTCTTTTACCACCATCTTGCATAATAGCGCTTATAAGAGCATCAGCAAATATAACACTTTTTATAACTACTAAAGCTCTATCAATGAATACTCTCAATATGTCTGCAAATGAAGATGTGGTGATGGGTGGTGGGCTGTTTGACTGCCCTTTTAAAGATACATGCAACAACTATAACAAAGTATAAGGTCATACTTTAGTATATAGTACACATTATTCTAGGATCTTTTTTATATCCTCAAGTGAATGTGAGGAAAGTTATACTGAACGAATGAAAAGACAGAACAATATGATAGTTGAGAAAAATTCTATTGTTGAAACTAACTGTGTGTCACCTCTTAGTATACAGGTAAAACTAGAATACATGGCTCCTAAGAGTCAATCCAGTCAAATTAGCCAGGTAACTAATAGTAGCACCCTAGCAAGGCAACAATATGGCCCAAGCGTGGAACCTACCCTCAACTAGCCTGCTGGCTGCAATGTTTTCAATATTCAATTAAACTATGATCTAAATCAAGCTTTGGACCTAGACTTTTAGGATAGCAATTTCTATGTGGTCTCGCTCTATGGATCCATGGAGCACTTGGCTTCTAATACCAAAAACTTCAAGAAGTCCCTTTCTAGAATGAAAAAATACATTTTAGATAAGTTGATTGAAAATGACAAGGCTAACGATGTCAAGGACTTCAAAGGCATGGACAAAGTAATATAGGAATTTATTTCTGCAATTTACAAATCTCACTAGGATAACCTCTTTGTTGACAACAATAAGTACACCTTCAGAAATAAGGTCAAGTCCAAATTCAAGCCATAAGTTAATAAACCCCAGGCCCCTTCTAAAGAAAAGAAAATCACAAAGCCCACCTTTGTTTCATCTCTTTCCCCTTTCATCCCAGCAAAGTCTCCAAAAGAAGTCAACGAATTATTAAAGTACTTCAAGAAAAATGCTAATGCTCCTCAGAAGAAATCATATATACAAGCCTCATCTTCATCAAAATAGACCAACTCTTTTTCAATGTCAAATATTGCAATGAAAACATTGAAAATCAAAGAAGCATTCTCAAACCTCCCAAACAAGAAGATTGATCTAGTCCAGAAGGTTATTAATGGTTCCAATGTCAAGCCCAAACCAAAGATCAATATGACAATGAAGAGCTCTTCTCGCAAGCAAGTCATCATACTGATGAATAACGAGCTTGCCAAGAAGTTTATCAAGGACTTTAGCATGCATGTTGCGAACATCAATCATGCCCTCAAGAATATTTGGTCTAACACAATAGCCAATTTCATCCAAGCAGAAGATAAAGGGATTATCATTACTACCAATAACATCTCATTGATCTCTGACTTACAGGAAATTGAAAAAGATGTCAAGAGTTCTCTTACCTCAGATTTAGAATATATCTTCACTCTAAGACTACTGCAATCCAAGTCCTATCTCAAAATTGTAGGCATTCCATTCATCAGCAAAAGAACAAATACTCACATTTCCTTGGATGAAATCGGAAACATTCTCAAGACCAACCATCTGTTCAACAATATTGTCCTTATATCTAAACCTCACATTATCAAGGTCTCTCTAAAATCCGACATGTCTATCATCTAGATTGACATCTGGGATACCCAAAGTGGATCAAACACCAAGAAGATTATCAACAGGCATTTCAACATTGGGAGTTTCATTGCTACAGTTTGCAGAGCCAATATGAACCTAGGCATGCTATAGTGCAAGAACTGCTGGAAGTAGGGTCATACAGCAGGAATATGTCGTATCCAGAGGTCTAAGTACGTAAAGTGAAATGGACCTCATCTAACTGAATATCATTATCACTTCACCTGGTGTTGCAAGGCTAATGATAAAATTAACCTACTTAGACTAGAGATCAAGAAAGGCGAGCTATGCTCTCACATGTTCAAGTGTCTCAATTGCAAGGGCAATCATCAAGCTGACTTGAACAACTGTCCATTCTGGAAACACTACTTCAACAAGGAGTGGCACACAAAAGAATATGCTAAACTCCAGGCAACTAGGAATGCCAATGACCTATGATTCTGAAAGACCTCAAGATTTTTTCGCAAAATGTTCAAAAAAACAATTTTATTATCAGCACAATCCTTGAAACATACTCCAGCTTTGACATTATCTTTATCCAGAAACCATCCTGGACTTCCTTGCACTCCATCTCTAGTCATGCCAATTATGAAGACAGCCCACTAATGGAGGTTGTCAATCATCCCAACTGGCTCACTTTTGCCAGAGAACTGCTCACAACTAATGATCCCCCACAAGTGGGCATGTTCATTAACATTAGACTTTTCTCTCTTCATTTTTCTCTTTACAAAAACATTATTAATCATAAGGACATTCTTTTATCTTCCTTCTTTAACAATGAAGAGGTTTATTGGCTCATGAACATTTACTCAGATTCATCTCATTCTGCAATAAAGTATCTCAAGGATACAGAATTCAACTTTTGAAACCTCCTAATCATGACAGGGGATTTTAATATTCGTGATAGTTTATGAGATCCCTCTTATATTCATCACTCTTTTATTAGCGACAATCTTTTTGCAATTGCTAACTCTTTTAACTTAAGTCTTTCTTATCCCACTGATCAAGTTCTAACTAGGTACTTGGATAACACTGATGATTCAAACTTGGTCATCAATTTGATGTTCCTTTATAGCAATTCTTCTGAATTTAATACCCATTGTATCCACTCTGAATGGCACCTCATATCTGACCATGCTCTCCTAATGATTACCATTTCTATCACTGAGAAACATATTGACACATGCAAAAGAACAATTGCCAAAAACAGCAAGGAAGATCACATGTTCATCAAAGAGATTATTGCATCATTCGCTAAGTTGGACATGTTAAGCATTTTAAATATCTCTGATCTAGAAGAAGTTGTACCAGATTTTGTGGACATTGTACAGCGTACTTGGACAAAGTACTCAAAACTTGTCAACATCACCAGACATTCCAATTAATTGCAATCATGATCTGACAAGCTATAGATCTTCAAAAAGTGCTGAAAAATATTTCAAAAAACCATCAAAAACACAAAAAGAGAATTTTTTGACCTCAAAATTCAAGAAATTGCCAATAAGAAGAGTGGACCATGGGAGCTTATAAACTGGGTCAACAAATGTAAGCTCCCAGCTATTGAAGCAATCAAATACAATGGAAATTCCTGCTTGGAGTTAGCCAATCTTTAGCAAGCTCTTCACTCTTCCTTTAATTCAGCCCAATTTTGAGAAATAGATGAATCAGTACTAAATAAGGTCAAGACATTCCCTTCATTAACCTGGCTAGACTTTTTGGAAGAAGAATTTGTTCATGCTATTGTCAGTTACAGTAACTCATCTGCTCCTGGTCCAGACAAGCTGTTGTGGGGTCATATTAAGTACATTATCAAAGACAAATCATGTCTGAAATCTATTGTCTCCATTGCTAATGCCTGCCTTGAGTTAGGGCACTGGCCTAACCACTTCAAAAAATCAATGAAAATTGTCATTTCAAAGCCTAACAAATCTTCTTATGACTCACTGAAATCCTTTAGACCAATTGTTCTCCTCAATACTATGGGCAAATTAATTGAGAAGGTCATTGGAGAAAGGTTGCAATTCCAAGTCATATCAAACAACTTCATTTACTAAAGCCAATTAGGAGGATTAAAGTTCAAATATACCACAGATACAGGTATAGCCCTCACTGATTTCATTTGCACAGGGTGGATCAGAAACATGTCAACCAGCACTTTAATATTTAACATCACTCAATTCTTCCCATTACTAAATCATTGCCTTTTTTCCTTAATCCTGGGCAAAGCTAGGTTCGAGTCAAGAGTCATCAACTTTTTCTCAAATTACCTAGTCAACAGAAAGACCAATTATTCTTAGAACAATTTTTCTTCTCATTTATTTGATATTAATGTAGGAGTGGGCCAAGGCTTGGCCCTCTCTCCTATACTTTCTGCTTTATATCTTTCTCCAGTTCTTCATATTCTTGAAAAACACTTAAAAAATCTAGATTTAAAATTTTCTACTTTATTCTTTGTTGACAACAGTCTTCTCATTACTCAAAGCAAATCTTTCCAAGTTTCCAATGCTTGACTTTTTAGTAGTTACAATGTAGCTTCTAAACTCCTTTCCAAGTTTGGTCTTCTTGTTGAATATTCGAAAACTGAAGTCTTTCATTTTTCAAGATCCCATAGTGCCTTCAACCCTCCTTCCCTTGACCTATCATCTATTGGAGGCCCTTCACTTGTCCCAAAGGATACTTGGAAATATTTAGGCTTTATTTTTAACAGAAAGCTCTGTTTTCATCAACACATTGGCTTCTATGCTAACAAGGCCATATCTACTGTAAAGTGTATGAAGATACTTGGCAATTTGTCAAGAGGTTTGGATCCCTAGCAAAAACACCTCTTGTACAGAAGCTGTACCCTTCCTATAGCTCTGTATAGATTTCAGTTATAGTACTATTCCAAAGCCCCTATATTGTATTCTCTAAAATCACTAGGAAAGCTTTAAAGATAAGCAGCTATATGGATATTAGAAGCTTTCAAAATGGCACCATCGTTTGAAATAGAAGCAATCATGGGTCTTATCCCAATTTACCTACACCTTCAAAAACTCAGTAGTAGATCCCAACTCAGAGCACATACTCTTCCTGCCAATCATATTCTTAGATTGCTAATAGATAACAACTCTGACAGAACTTTGCCTCCCCACTCCCTTTCACTTAACTCCTTAACCAAGTACCAACATAGCCTCATCAAAGGCCACATCATCGATATGAATAATAAGTTCAATGAAGTCTTTCCCTCATTTGATCCTATCAACCCCAAATTCCAATTAGTAATAGAATCATTGACAATTTTTCTAATCGTGTTTCTTTCCATTTATTTAGTAAATGTAATGATTGTACCTTCGAAAAACACATTCAACAACTTGATACTTTAGCAATTGAATTCTCCAATTCTCTGACTAATACACTCATAATAATGAATGCTAGCATCAAGAATAATGTTGCTGTGTCTATAGCTCATATCCATGTCCACAACAAGCTAATGGTTAAAACTCTTTACCATGCCATCAATGTTACGAGCTCTGAAGCCAAATTCTTTGCCATCAGATGTGATATCATCCAAGCCATTTGCTCACATGAAATATCCAAAATCATTGTTATTATGGACTTTATCCATGCAGCAAAAAAGATCTTCGATCTGTCTTTGCATATGCTCCAAAAACAAGCTGTTCTTATACTTAAGGATCTCAGAGAGTTCTTTAACCATCATCATGAAAACATAATCAATTTCTGGAAGTGTCTGAGTAAAAGCAACTGGAAGCTGAAACAAAGTCATTCAATCTCACTCCCCTCATGCCAAACAAGAACTTCTGGGATTTCAGCAGAAAATCAGAATGCGATGACATTATCAACAAATGAAAGATGACATTCCAAGTATCAGACCTTAAAAGAAATAACTTCCTAGACCTTGTCAACAGTGATGACAATATTTTGGAACCTACCTATAGCAAGGACAGTACATGGCTACAAAACTTTGGCCATTCAAACATGCTGTCAAGATTGAAGATTGTGGACTTAGTTTTTCTTTATTTTCTTTTCTTATTTTATTTTCCTTGATTTACTTTTTTCATTTTGTCTATTTTTAGAACTCTGGAGCTAGGGGTAGAAGTGATTGGTCATACTGTCACATCAGTCACATCTGATGGTATGGTCATAGCATTGATCATAGGACTTAAGAGAAGGAAGTAGAAGGTTCCAGAACAAAATGATATCATACAACATGAACAACACATGTTGACCTCATGCTTTACACATGGTCATTTAGGGTAGGTTGCACAGTAGCTAGCACAGACCATCTGTAGAAGTATATAAGATAGACTATTTTGGAAAGAGTTCTCTATCGAGTTCTCTTGTGTTTACTCTAATATAAGAGTTTGTTCTTTTACCTAACTCTAAAGGTTTAAGTTCATAACACACACTATGTGCCAGAGCAACAAGAGTGATAACAAATTATACTCCAATAAGAGAATACTGGCTCTAATTTTTCTCCAATGAAGAGTTCAGTTGTCTGTGTGGCCTTTACCCTATTGAATCAAGATAACACATCCTTCATGAGTGCAGAAGATTTAATGAGTATTGGAATCCAAGAAGGAATTCAATTGCTCACTTCATCCAGTTCTTAGATAGAAATCTGAGAGTGTTTGCATTTCCGTCTTCATTAACTTAGATAGTAGGTCGTCTAGTCTTTTCTCATTCTCATATTCTCTCTTTTTCCTTTTTTCTCCATATTAGTCCAGTTGCTATATATGTAGTTATGAAGTAGCTACCACAGTCTGCTACTGCGCTCTATATAATAAATTGTTCATTTAAAAAAAAAAAGAATATGATATGATATGATATGTGATGATCACAATGTTACATACATATCACAGTCATATAGTTATGCAACTTGGTAAAACATTATAAAAACTACTAGAAGAACTTAGTTATAACTTTAGGATAGGTTATATATATATAAACTAGCTCCTAAAGATATATAAAGTAGACTACTCTGTAGTAGAAACTCTATTGAGTTCTCTTATATCACTCAATACACAAGTATATCTTTTGCCTAAATACTTAGGCCCAAATTATAACAAGTAGTTGCTATAATAGTATTAAATACAGTTTACATCTTATTATCTAAGATCCAATAAGGTCTCTTGGGAGTCTGAATAAGTTATTTATATGTTAACCAAGAACATAGAAAATAGGGTTGAAATGATCTTTGGCTTTAGCTTATATACCATACCTTTACAAGTTGTACTGGTTATATATTACAGAAGAGTACTTGGGAAACTTAGAAGATTGAAGCTACTGAAAGGTAGCAGGGTATGTTGTCACCAATACTAGAAATTAGTGTTACTTTTGATTGATTCTCAGGATAAGGCTATTACAGTGTAAACTACTGGTTTATATACTACATAAAGTAGTTATTTAGAATGAAGACTACTAAACAAGTTATCCTGGATACTGGTAATCCCTAGATATCATAGATGGAGATCTATGGAGTTGGCAAGGGTCTAGTAAAGATGTCTGAGGTAGAATAGAGATAGTTAATCTATACTAGATGAGGAAAAAGATGTTATCTATAGATTGAAATGGATATGGCCAGAATAGAATATAACAAATAATACTGATATAACTAAGGAATTATTGTATCCAAGTGGTTAGAAACTCTGATGAAAGTATTTAGAATAACAACAGAAGTTGTAAGAAGACTAGTTATCTTGTTGTTATGACTCAAAGTCCTTAGAGTTGGACAATAAGACAAAAACCTTGTATTAGAGTTTAATATAAGAGAACTCAATGGAGTTCTTGGTACAATTTATCCACATATATATACTAACCAACAATAGTCTGTACTCTACTACATCTAGCTTATTCTAAAGACTATGTGTTAGCCATAAGGTCAATATATGTTATACATGTTGTATAATGTCATTGTTTCTTGAATCTTCTATTATATTCTGTGTGATCACATGATTGTGTGACCATTACTGTGACCATTGTCATCTGATGTAACTGATGTGTGATAGTGTGATTATGATGTTATATTAAACTCTAACTCCAGTTCCTAGAATAGAAAATAAGAGAAAATTAAATTAAATTAAATTAAATTAAAAGAAACTTGGGTTTAAACTTCATAAGTCTGACACTTGTACAGTTTCAAGCACTGTTGATTCCTATTATGAAATCTATAGAGTTTCTTATTTCTCTCAGACTACAAACCTCTGAATAATACTACTAATCCTATAGAGTTTACCAAGTCAACTCTACTGCTTCTACTCTTAAGCCCTATTAAGTACACTTATATATAGTATTCTTATTCTGTGTCATATCCTAATCCAGTCAATCCATTTCAATCTACAGATAATATATATACTTTTATCCATACTTCCAATTCTTTTCTGGCATATATGTTAGATATAATTCACACTTGGAAGTAAAAGTCTGTGGATGTTATATGCTAAGTCTACCCATCCAGAAAACACATCTCTATGATACATCCCTTGTCAACAAATAAAGTTTGCCTTCTATAACAGAGTTATACTCCTGTCAGTGTCTCAACACTGAAACCTCTGCTTAAGGCAATAAGTGTTATACTACTGAAACCTCAAGCATTTCCTATAATAGATATTGGTATATAAGACTAGTAGTTATATTGTAATTTGCTAGTCTGATAATTGACAAAGATAAACTCTTATTGAACTCAATTCCTGGTGTTCAATGGCAATACACCAAATTAGCACTCACTTCTATCTTAGACTTCTTTCTATTATCTGAAATTGTGACTACATAGCAGACAAATGGCACAACATATAAGCTGAAGCCAAGATCATCCCACTAGTTCACACATCTCTGAGTCCATTTCACAGACTTTCACCTCTGGTGTGAACTGTACCTAACAGTGGGATTGTATGGATATTGTAGCAACCACTAGATACAAAGTCCAATAATCACATAAACAAGTAAAGCTCTTAGTAAGCTATCAATGTAGGGATCACAAGAGAACTTGACAAGGAATCTTTGCTAGATTGCTACCTTATTTATATAAGTTACACATGGTCCATGCTACTTAATAATTACCTTATCCTCAAGTCTATACATCATCCATGTACATACTATGAGGTAGCTATGCAGATAACATGCTTCTTGACATCATCTATCTAGACTACTTTAGCCTGTTCTAGTTCATTCTAGGCTTTATGACATCACATCATGTAATATGTCATGTGACCACAGTGTCACATGCCTCTTCATCATCATCATCAATATAATAAAAGAAAAGTAAATCCAAAGTAAAATCCAATATAAAATCCTGAAAAATATATAAAGAATATTATCACTTTATCCTTTACCATATCATAACAAAACAGATAGAGGTGCAGCATATAAGCTAAAGCTAAAGATCATTCATTATCTACATTCTATATATTCTAGACAAGTTACTACTCATCTGCCTTTTAAGAGTCTGCTACAGATCTTGGTTACCAAGATATCAATCACATCTAACATTCTGTTCTGTTTACCATTACTTATAAAGCCTTTTGCTTTCTTAGCTAACAGTCTAAATGCTTCCATCAAAGTTTATAACTATCTAAATACAATTATTTCTTGGTTATATCAGCATTGTTCTACCAGATTGGAATATACTATATAGTATTTAAGATGGCTACTATCTTTAAAAGATTTTATTCTGTTCTCTTAGATTTCTCCTGGAAATAAATGTTATAGTAACTATTCTTAAGTCATGATAATTATGAGTAAGGATTACAAGAAAACTTAACAAGAACTTCTGTTAAATTTGACTACTACTTATATCTGTTATATATAGTCTATACAAAATACTTCTATGTCTGTAAAGAAACCTGCCACTTTGCTAAAATTTGAGTTATAAATACTACCTAAGCTCATAACCTTTTTTTCTTTCTCATCTACAAGTCTCAATCACTGCCACTAACTCTGCAGGCTTTTCCAAATTGACATCTCCATTCTACTACCATGACTCCTTCAAGTACTGTTCCAAAGATAATCATAACAAACTCTCTTTGACTATCATTCAATGAGCTCTCTGAAATCCAATCTATATCTGAGATCCTTCTATTTCATGTTTCTAACCACTTAGTATGATCATTTTGAGATTAGGTTAGTAATGCTCCACATGATGTTCTGATTGATTGGTATATATAATAGCTAGAGTATTTAGAGCCACTGTTACTTTTAGGGAACTCCATTCTGTTCTCTTAGAATTCTCTGGAGATAAGTCATGTATTGTGTAGAGTAGAGCAATAAACTTGGGATTCTCTGGAAACCATAAACTCCACTAAACACTGTGGACTTTGTCCAATTGCCCTAACAATATCTATCTTAAAGTTTATAATGTAATGCTCAATTTAGATGTGTTCATACTGGGTTGTATGGCTAAGTTTTATTATTTGAATTTCAGAGCCCCCAATTCATTTAAGTATTTGACTTTTATACTATCAAGTTCTACCCCATTCCTCTTGCTTTGAGTTATAACAATCTAGAAGAGAGGTAAGAGGACTAATCTTTTCATATCTTTCATCATATTTGATATTTGCATATCTATCATTATTACATCTATTATTCAATATACTCTCATAGCTATTCTTTTGATCATAACAGAAGAAAAGGAGGTTTATCCAGTTATATTTCATTCTTGCTTGTTCAAGACCACAGAACTCAACTATAACATGCACAACAAAGAGTTCCTTACAGTGTTTGAAGCTTTCTACACTTGGTGCTACTACCTAGAAGGATTGGAATGTTCTAAGCTGACTCTTCTTTCTATTTGCTCACTTTTCTACTCTTTTGCAATCTTTTACTATCTTGACATAAGTTTTTGCCACTTTTGGGTATGGTATTCTAGAAGTATATGTTATTTCTAATCATATCAGCACAATTATTCCATGGTTAGATTAGTAATGTTCTATATAATTGAAATAATCCTATACAATACTTAGGATATCTATTACCTCTAGGGAATCTCATTCTGAAGTATCTTCTACACTTTTACCCACTTGCTCTAACAATAGAGTGAAATCACTTCAACAAAGATTGGCTTAGGTTGTAACTAAGATAAAGACTGAGAAAGAGTAAAATATAGATCAACTGATAAAGAAGATACAGACAGATATTTACTACTATATATGTACCTCATGATTATGAGAAGGAGATAAGGTGTTCTTGGGGATAACATGACAACTACTTACCAGATATAGTAAGTGTTAAAGATGAAAATGATAGACTTAATTTATTTTCCTTTTGATTTTCTTTTGATTTTTCTATTTTTAGAACTTAGGGTTAGGGTTAGAGTGACGAGATTACGCTGTCACACAACATGTCACATCAGATGACACAGTCACAAGTCATGAGACACATGGAAGGAGGTAAAAGGTTCTGAAAGGATAACATTATACAACATGTACAACACATGTTGACCTTATGGCATACACATGGTCATTTAGGGTAGGCTAGAAGTAGCTCGCACAGACCATTAGGTATTAGTATATAAGGTAGATGATCTTGTACAGAGTTCTCTATTGAGTTCTCTTGTGTAATTCCTATACAAGGTTCTTCTTTTTGATCCACTCTAAGGTCTTTAAGTTGTAACAGTAAGGCTGTATGTGGAGAGTTTAGTATGAGCAATATAGACAAGTGGATTAACTTAAGAACTACATGTGGGCTATGCTAATATAAATGTTTATTCTATAA
>Ga0157364_1002843_pt1 | contig 16499 bp, 6 predicted proteins | sample AttsexASBM2_FD_111476 | JGI IMG/M metagenome (GOLD analysis project Ga0157364, IMG submission 111476) | Fungus gardens microbial communities from leaf cutter ant in Ribeirão Preto, State of São Paulo, Brazil - Atta sexdens ASBM2 | ecosystem: Host-associated > Fungi > Mycelium > Unclassified ...
GTTACTGTCACGATTAAATATCAAATAAAAACATTATCAATTATTTTCAGCAATTTTCTGAGAAAATGTGAATTCTTCATAAATTCTTTACGCAATTGAAAAGTTTTTCATAAAAACTAAATAAAAAGTTAAATTTTCAGAAAAAAGTTTCTCATTTGTAAATTGTTCATTTATAAACATTCATTATAAATATTCATTATATAAACAATAAATTTGTCTTCGATTATATAATAGGTATAAGAACAAAATGTTAATTAATGTTAAAAATTAAATTTTCAAAAAAAATAGGAATTTCTTCAAGGTTGCTCGATTAATATAATTTCACTTCATCGATTCATTCTGTCTCGCTACATCTCGTCCAAAGTCTCCGATCGATATCATTGCGAATCTGCAGCCATTGAAATGAATTCTCAGTCGCAGGAATTGTTAAACGGCCGACGAATTCGGAATCGAGAAAACAACGGGTGACGATGACGGCTTTCTCGCAAACGCGCGTATACGCATTTAAAAGGCGCATCCGGCCACGTGGAGACCGACTCGACTGGAGAAAACATCATTCCGATGTAAATGCGACCCGACTGCATAATGCTGTCGCTTGTACGCCAACGCGAACCATTCGCTGCCGAAAAATACAAAAGTAGGCGTCCAATTTTCTTTTCAATCCACGCAACACGCTTTACAAAAGGTTCTTTCATAAAGTACTTCATCAATTCTATTATTATTATTTCCTAATCGCAGGAATCGTGTAGCGGAATCATATACTTAGTGGAATCACATATAAGTTGGAAAATTTATATTAAATTTGTATACATTTTACCAGAGTTGGGTAAGTTAAGATTTTTTTTTTAATTAAATAAAGCTAAAGTTAACGATTTTACAAAATTAATAAAGTTAAATTAAAAGTTGAAGGAATAAAAAATTAACTTAACATAAGTTAAGTCAATATTGAATTAAATTAAAAAAAAAATTAATTTTGAAAAAAATTATTTTTTAGATCAAAATGTTCTAAAATTTTTTTTAATTTTTCTTTTCTTAAAATAAGATTATATGACTATAATATAAATTATTAAGTAAATTAAATTTTTAATTTTTTTATTCATATGTGATATATTTGCATTAGATGTGTTTAAAGCGCATAAGAATTAATAGCTTCAGCACACAATTAATAGCTTCAGCGCGATTTATGACTTGCAGATAACGAGATAGATTTTTAGGTTTTTACTTTTTAAAAGCCTTAAGCCATAAGAAATTGACTTTAAAATTACAATCGAATGCGAGAAAAATATTTGATTGTAATTGGTCAATTTCTTATGACTTAAGGCTTAAAACACCTATTGTAAATCCGGACTAAAGTTTATGGCATAAGGCATAACCGCATAAATCAATCAGAAGGCTAGCATCTTAAGAAATTACTTAAGATAGTCTTAAAATGAACAGATTACGAATATACGCCCTTAGTCTTATTATATCTTATTATTTTTCTAAGATATTTAAAAGAGATAAAAAAATTTTTTAACTTAAAAAAAAAATTAAAAAGTTAACGTTTAAAAGTAACTTAAGTTAAAATTTAATGCATTTTAAATTAATTAAGCTAAAAGTTATTAACTTTTTAACTTTTTTTTTAACTTTTAACGTTTTAACTATTTACTACCCAACTCTTTTACATATCTCATTTTACATATCTTAAACAGTATATTCAAATTTTGGAAACTCATACATATATAGGGAAAAAGTTCCTTTACAAGTTGGTAAAAAAACTTTTTTAACAACTTATATATTCTATTTTTTTAAAATTGGCAATTATATTACTTGATAAAACAACGTTTCAGCTTTAAGAATCTGAATTTATAATTGCGATACGATAATTTTTAAAGAAGTTACGAGCAATAAAGTCAGAATGTTCTTTTTTACTTAATCTGTGAGTAATTCAAGAACAAAAAATCGAACATTTTTAAAAAATAATTTTGAAAGAAAAGCTTCAAAATTTCACAAGATAGTCAAAAATTTTTTTATTTTTTTCAGCTCGTAGTCTTCTATGTAAAAATTATAAAGCTCATATAAATTCAAACAATATAATAACCATTCGAAAATAGAGATTTTAAGCTTTAAAATCCTTTTCTTAAAGTTAAATTTTGATTATTTTTAATGAAGATATTTATAGGAAAAGGTCTCTTTATCAATTTGTAAAAAGAATTTCCCTAACCCAATACATATATAATAAAAGAAAACGCGAATAAATCGCGAAACCAATAATAAAGTAAATAAGATGTAAGAGTAAATAATATGTTAAATGTTTAAATATACAATAAAAAATATAAAAATATAAAGAACAGTTTATCAGTAAGTACGTCGTACTTACGTAATTTATAAAACTTAAATAACTAATTTTTCGATCGGAAACAAAAATCCTGTCAAGTTTAAGAAGAAAGAAGTCCATTGATGATAGATATTTTGTAGTCAAAATTAAACGAGAATTATTTCACAAGAGGAAAAAAGAGAGAATGGAGATTGATCGGAGGAACAAACCAACCACAAATCCGCCGAAGATCTAGCAGCACAATGGATTGGCATCGACTTCACACGTCTGGCACGAGTACACGATCAAGCGCGAACTCTCTTTGTCCCACGTGTGCACGCATGCTCTTTGTTTACGCGTGCATTCCGCAGGTTCGTCGCGCGTGCGGTTGCATTGCGCCCGTTGTTGCATTCACCGCTCCGCGGCAGCTTATCTGCATTACAAAGTGTTGTCGCCGCTTTAGTTTGGCCTACTTATCCTGGCACGTTTCCCTGCCCGACAATCAAAGTAATGACACATCGCTGAGATAACAATGTCAGGAAAGAGTGATATGAAAGACGAAATTTCGCCCAGAGGCGATGGCCGCGACGCTTAAAATGCCATTAAAATCAATAATTCGATTCTCGATGATTGTTTTAATCGCGTCTGGTCTACGTGCTCAAGAAAAGATAAAATAAACTTTCGAAATAAACTGATAAAGAATATATAAATGTGTTTAAGCGTGCGCACAATTCACAGAAACAGAAAAAGGGGGAAAAGCTATTAATTAAATAGTAATTATTTTATCTTTTGTGATAACAGAACAAAAGGAAAAAAAAGCGCTAACGTTTGTTAGAGAATTGTAATATCATTTGTAATATTAAAATCTTTTTAGATCAGGATTTTTTAATCGATGTGATGGAAAAGTATCCAATATGTCATAAAAATTTAAGAGGAAAAAAGAAGCAAAAATTTTAAAAATAGTTAAAAAAGCAAATGAAACGCGAAGTAAAAAATAAACTTTGTATTAATTATAAAAATTAATTAAAGTATATTTATTTTTATTTTAATCAACGCGATATATCATTGTAGTAAAATCATTTTTTAAAACGATAAAATATAAAATAGAAATTTTAGAATACATTTTATTTTTTATCTCTGAATATTATATTGGCAATGATAAAAGTCTTATGCTAAGCACTGAAGCGTGTGTGCACTTAATGAGGTATTTTGGAAAATTTTGCTCTATATTTAATGCGCCGCGAATTGGAAAATGTTGAAAAACACATTATTAATGTGAACTAATAATGTGTTTCTCAGAAAGAATGTTTTTGCTGAAGCATTTAAAAATATATTAGCTAGATATAAATCTAAAAATAATGATGTTAAACTATCAAAATAATTATGTAGAACGCAAGATGATAATAAAAAATTTTGATACTCCAAGCAGCCCTCAAGTGTCCAATATTCTTATTTTAATGGTTCAACGTAATATTTTTAGATCTGTAGCTAGCTAAATTTTTAGACATTTCAGCAAAACTTAAATACATTTTTTCGTACTGAATGCAAACTTTTAGACATTTCAGCAAAACCTGAATGCATTTTTTCGTGCACGATCTTTTACATGATAATTTCTGACATTTATAAAATGCATGAAAAAATAATATTCATGATACAAAAAAAACATTTCCGTGAATCGGTATATTTTTTTATCGACAATGGGGATCTGGTTGGAAAGGACTAAAGATGTCTCCTTGGCTGCCATTGTGTGAAGGGTAAACAGATGAGATCTATTATCCCACGTGTCGTTGCTTAATAACATAGAGAGCCAGTACATCACGATAAGCCAGTTAAAATACAAAAATCAAGATAATGCCGGAACACGACACAACTTTTATGATTACGTAATAGTGGCTATATAAATGGAATATGAACATTTCATTGGATTTTATGCCTACATTAAAAATCGCGCTCATAGATAATTATTGATTATATCTCTCTTGATAAATTGCTTAATAAAAAAAAATTAAAATGAATGATCTTTGAATAAATAGTTAACAATATTTTTATATATCGCTTTTTTTACATCAAAAGTGACGCAATCCAAAACAACGTAATTTTAAAATTATTGCCATGAATAAGTTAAGAATAAATATTATTCTATCAGTCATCAAGAATGAACTAACATAATTTCAAAAAAAATCATCAAAATCATCACAATTCAAAAAGGATGATTTCTAAGAGTCATGTAGTATACGAAACGAAAATGACATTATATTAAGAATGTAATATAAAACTGTTATAAGATTGTTTAACTTGATAATTTGAAAAAAAAGTTCAAACTCTATGAATAACGTTTAATAATAATCAAGAAACGCAGGAATCATTGACGGATCACGCTGATTATTTATGCAATGTAAATTAAACAAAGCGAGAGGTCCGCCGTCAGCAACGGGACCGTCGGGACCGTCGTTAATTGGACGATAATTCGTACAAGAGCAATTAGGTGAATAAAACAGGCGCGCGCAATACCATAGCGACAGAGAACTATGATCAATTCAAGGACACGCTATAATGAGAGACCGCCAGTGCGGTCGGAATTCGCGATAATCACGCATTCGCCGCGGGTTAAACGCGCGCGCACTCATTTGTAACTCTATACGGATATATACCGATGCGATCGCGCGCTCGACCTCGCATTTTTCTCCATCGCGGATTATTCTCTTAAAGGTGATCTAAATGCGGAGAGCTAGACCTCGGAGACGACATGGCACTCGCGCGACCTTCGCCTAGTGCCATCCATTTCCAATAGATTTCGCGGAATTGCGTTTCAACTCAGTTATTATTATACAGAATTTCTAAAAGAAAGATTTTAATTTTATGGTAACATTTTTGTATTGTGGATTTTCGATAGAATTGCGTATTTGAAGGTTTATAAAGAAATATCACCTCCAGCGTTCGATTCGTCGCGATCTCTCGCCTGCAGGTTTTTGCTTTATCCTCCACATCGAAGCGGCACTCGATCTCATCGCCGTATCCGGCGAGGCGTGACGACTCCGGTATACGGCTGACAATTAAACGCGCGCGTTTACGAATACAAATACTCGAGGTTTCGTGTCGATGTAATTTACACTGGTGCGCACTGCCGCATGTTTCGTGCCGCGTGCATAGATTTACGAAGATGCATATTGCATAAATGTGTCCCGGGCGGCCGTAACGCATAAATTCCGCGAAACTGAATATTCAATTCCGCATATGTTACCCATATGCTTTTATGCGCACATTCTGCCTGCCGACGGCCTTTAGTATGCACCAGTGCGCACTAGCGCGTCCAATCAAATTCCCTGTTAGCACACTTTTGTCTCGAACCCCATGAACGACCAAATGGGGTTCCGTCATGCGAGCGTTCTATCAGGTCTATCTTAACGAACCCGTTCACTCTGTTTGTAGAGAAAACAATTTTTTTTACTATAAAAGATAATAAGGCTCGATAATAATCAATAACAAATTTTTGAAGGGCTACGAGCCCAGATATACAAAACAAAGAAAATACATTATAAAATTATAAATTATGAAATACACAACAAAACAAACGTTTCGACACCGATCGGGTCATTCTCAATGTTGACAAAAAAATTTATATAAATGTTAAATTATTACAATTTTTTTTTAAGTTTTTGTTATAATAGAATAAACCTTATTTTTTACTCCAGCTTATAGTATACCAAGAAGAAATTTTATTTACAGTTTTTTCTATTATATCTCACATATTCATCTATACCTTATGAATAATAACTATAAAGATGAGAGCTCTTAATCATAATTATTTTACCATGCAATTATAGTTATAAATATCAAACACTTTTCTCTCAGAAATCTATGGATTTCTATTTGGTTGTTTAAATTTTAACGAATTTCATCTTTTTGGAATCTTAATTCAAATCCATTTACACTGTTAAATCTATAGAATCAAATTTAATCTAATGTTAGTCACCATTAATCCTACTAAACACATCATTATTTTTTACTAAAACGATAATTAAATTTGATTATTTTTCGTTATTTTTTACTAAAACGATAATTAAATTTCACTACATCGTAACACTATACCGTCAAATTAATACTCTATAATATTAAACATAATTATTGTTTTAATATAAAATAACGATAAGATTGAATAAGAGCAGTGGCGACTCAGTTAAATTTGTTGCGTTAAGTTAAATTTGACTCTATAGATTTAACAGTGTATGGAGGCATTGAATATCAAGACGTGGAACAGATTATTTCCCGAGAGGAAATATTTCAAGTACAACTTTTTGAAACATCCTGTACGACAATGCGACGAAGATACGTAAGGCAATTTATAATCTTATCTCGTCGACGTGTTCAAACGTGCACAAACGTGCGCGGAGACTTCGCCGTTTCGAACCCTCGATTTTTCGATCGATAAATTATGCGATCCCGTTTTTATTTGACTTGTACGAAATCCACCTAATTAATAATAAATAATTAAACACGATTACGCAAGAGGGAATCAAGTCCAAAACGTTTTTGATATCTCTTTGGTTAAAATTGCGATAAAACGCTTTCATTATCAAGCAATACAGTTATGTTTAAAATACATTTAATAAATGTTAAAAATCATGTAATAAATATATAAACTAAAAAATAAACGTTTAAAATTTTTCGTTTTTTATATTTTATTTAATAAACATTATAAAAAAATTTTATAAGTTTTAAAACATATAAGCTATATTTATAAGCTATATATGTTTTATGTTTCATTTAATGTTCCCTTTTACTAGTTTAAAATACCGTTTTTACATAAGACATTTCGATTTAATAAACATATATTTAACATTAATAACATCTATTTAATGTTTTTATACGTCATAAAAATGTTTTTATGACTAAACGTTTTTTAAATATAAATAACTTGCTTGAATATTAAGTAAAAATAATATTTTAAACTAGTAAACAGCGTTAAATAGACATTGTATATATATATCTTATAAACGTTTTTATAATATTTATTAATTAAAAAATGTATCAAACGTTAAACGTATTTCTCAATTTATTATTAATTTTTAATATTTAAATATTAAACGTATTTGAAATATAATTGCGTTGCTTGGATTCAGACATTACGAAAGCAATGCGATTTTGTAAAAATAACAATCAATGATACGTGATTAATGTATCAAGAAGAAACAGATGATATATCTTTAACTAATTATAGATAAACACATCGAACATAATTTATGAAAAGTGTGAAAACTGCATTTTCTTTTTTAACAATGATCAGCTGTTTTCTTATGGACACCACACAGGAAAATACGCAAGTAGTAATTACTTTACGTAAATAATAATTATTTGTTTCATGTATTTTAAAAATACACAGCTGGTCATTCATAGTCGGTGTTTTGCGTAAAAACTTTGTTTTCTTGTATACAAATAAGTCGTCGACTTCGAATTGCCGAAAGATAACACTGACATTTCTTTACATGCACAAATTACATTCACACACACGAGTTAATTGTGCAATCCATCATCTCAATAATCGGTACTGTCGAACAGCGATCAAAGGTCAACCTCGTTCATGAAATATATTCAATATTCAGCAGCAATAAAATGCTCGATGGCCGTATTTAATATTTAAAATCTTCATCCGTTTACATATCCACATTTCACGCAATCTATTTTCATGTGTCATTTTTTCAATTTTATGAGAAGAATTTATCAGTTGTAAAATTTTCGATAAAATAATTCTCTGTATTATTATTCTCACACAATCAATATATCTTTTGCTGCTGTATTGGTTATCGTTTCATACTTGCAAAAAAAGTTAAATTCTGCTTGTAAAGGAATAAAATTAATGTCCGATGAATATTTCAGTGATATTTTTATAATAAAAATTTATACCAAAAAATTGGACGATTCACCGCTTTGCTAAAAATAAAGGCAAATAACATAGCCGTTGCTTTTGATCCAGCAACACAACATCATCGTGAACAATTCTTCTTCTTCTGTCCATATAAACGCAAGCTTCTTTTCGAGATTCGCGTGTACGTAGTCACTTATCTCTCGCATTCCACCAAAGCCAAGGTAAACACTAGGAAAAGAAGAAGAAAAGACAGAAAAGACGCGAAGCCAGAGAAGAAAACGTCACGCGTGTTCTCCTCCTCGCCAGCGATCGTTTCCAACCTGGCACCAAGGTTTCTAGTCCCCCTCCTGATGCACTTTTCACAATCCGAACAATGTGATCGATATCCGCGATATCTTCATGGATTTCAGTTAGAGATCGATTAGATTTGCGAATAGGATCATTTCGCAGAACATATTATCAGCTAAAAATTGACAATATCCAGGAACGATATTTCTTTATGATATTGTTGTTATTAGTATGGTTATTGTAGATGGTTTTATTGCTATGGGAAGAACGGCATTCATGAACGTTTAGGCAGTTTACATAATTATTTTGATAATTCAACAAATTTATTTTCAGATCTGTATATAGGTACTTAAATTTTTAGATACTTTAGCAAAACTGTATTTTTCATGCATATCCAGAATCGTATAAATCCAGTAACGCTCTTCTGCCGTGAATCTTTGATCTCTGATCAACTTTTTTTTTATTTAGAATTGTACCAAAGTATCGACTACGTTTACGAAAAACGTAACTAGTATGCGAAGAACATAAATCGGTGGAGACGCTGTTTACTCTTCCCCGTTTGCGATAAGCACGCATTCAATAGCTAAACGGGCTCAAGCAAACGCGCGCTCGCCGATAACGGCCGCGATAACACCGTCGTCGATAACGCGGCGATATCTTCCGCGTGCACGCGAGCCGAAGCGACGGCGTCCTCTGAATTTTTATCTCCGGTTTAGACCGCGTTGAAAATACTACAGAACCGTGTGAGTCGTTTCATTGTTCGATCACTTTTATGTGCCTATCATGTCACTGTCAGCTATTATTATAATTACACAGTATTAGCATCGTATAATCGATAAGATCCTGTAGCAAAAAATCTTTTAAAAAATAGAGTTTACTAGATTAAAATACATAAAACATAGAACAGTCTGTAATAGTTTGCAGAATAAAGTAACATCTTAATTCCAGCTTCACAATTTAAAATGAAACGCCTCTCTCTTTCCCTCCCTTTCTCTTTTTCTCCGATGTGGTATTATTTTGTATTATTTTTGTTACCATTTTTTTATTTCGTTTTTTACTTGTCGTTTTTTATGTTCTTGGACTTAAAGGCTTGACATAGAATATTAATACGCCTTTCTCTAGGTATATCTATCTATTTATTATTTTTTATTTTTTTCTTGTTTCTGTCTTCCTGTTTCCTTCGATTTTATAACTTACGAGTTATTTGCACATATCGCACACATGCGTTCGTGAATGTGGCATTTCACTGTGCATTCCATGCCTTATCGACTCATCCGCGGCCATGAATGCGTTTCCTATGATCATCTCACCTTTCCCTTATGATGGCCGGATTTAAAGAGCTTGTTTTAGCTTTATTTTAAATGTCCTTCCGGCTAAAAATAACGCAAAAAATTATAATTATTAACGGCCCGAGTCCATAAGACATAATTGAGGTCGTAATCTTATAGGCGCGATAATTGCGTTGCTACGATCACACACATAAATTCCAAAAGCCATAGATTATTCTCAAGTGTCATATACGACATTCCTTCGTGTGACATTTTAATTCTAATAAACATTACTCTTGTACTTAGAAATATTTTTTCTCTAAAGTAGATTTATCCTTGAAGCGATTATTTCCCAAGAAAAAATATTTCATAATATAATTTGAATTGTAATTAATAATTTTCACGATATTGCCGTTTGTACTACAATTGTAAAGATTTCATTGTTTTCAAAAGAAGTAACTATGTCTTTTGAATAGAATATTTAAAAAAGTAACCTTTCATTAACAATTTTAACCTTACGCTGACAGAGTCATAATGTGAAAATAAATTCGAATAATGCTGCACGTTTGTCTACGATTTGGTAAAATGATAACTAAGCCAAATCAAAAGAGCTGCAAATATAGACGTCAGTATCGATTTGAATAAAAACTGTATTTATTTTTTTATCGCAAGTTTCATGGATATTATTAAAAAGATGATATTCTTGAAAATTATTGAATATACATTTATTATCGAAGGAGTAACTTGATGTCATATTATTTTTATAAAATTATATTAAATAATATTAAATTATATTTTTTTATCTAATTACTCTTTTATATAATTATTCTGTCGGTAGATGACAACAAGTATTATTTGATAATACTTCGTTGTCTTAACGAAAGAAAATAAAAACTGGATTAGCGTTCGTTAAAAAGAGATTCTCAGAATGAAAGGTCATTCTAATAACTAGTGCACTTTTAAAAGCCCGCTCGCCCGATTTTAATTAGTACCAAGAACTTTCCCAATTGAGCCAATTAGTCAATTGCTATAATTAACGCGATCGGAGGGGGAGATTTAGTCGCTCCGCATGTTGGACTTCAGTTTCCGTTCTCTCTCGCGTGATATTCGAAAATGATTCTTTTTAATGATTTTCAGAAATGCAACAGAAAAACAAATCACTGATCAAACTGCATTCAAGGGTTAAAGGTCATAATTACGTGCAACAGAATTACGAAAAATTAGCAGAAATTGCATTATATACATATATATAAAATTTATATCAGAACTATATCAGGGATTAAGAAAGAAAGTTACACAACTTGTTTGTGTTTAATGTATTGAAATTTTATTTTCGTCGTATTTCATTCAAAAATAAAATTATTCGTAAAAAAAGATTTCTTCGCTCTCTGTCGGTAGACAATATATAACATATATATATGTGTGTGTGTGTGTATATATATATATATATATATATATATATATATATATATATATATATATAATATTATTACATTTATAATAGCAATATTTACTCTCATGTATAATGTTATACGTAACTCTCTACGGCGCGCGCGTGTGTGAGTGTATGTATGTGTTTTATAATATATATATATGTATATGTATGTGTATATATATATATATATATATATATATATATATATATGTATGTATATATATATATATATATATATATATATCTCTCTTTTTCACAGGCGTCGTTAACCACCGCACAACACCTCGCCACGCAAATTAAATTCTAATGGGGGGTTTTTCTCGCTCTTACTGACTAAATCACATGTGGTTTCCGTTACTTTCATACATCTTGCGCCACCGCTCTCCTCGCCGCGGACTACGCCCGGAAAAAAGACGTGCCCCTTGAAGAATGTCACACGATTTATTATAACTCGAGAAAAAGAAGGCACTCCGCGAAGGCATGTGAATACATGTCTGGTTCGCGAGCACTGCTTCCGTATTCTCTCGTTTCACGGCGCGTTACATAAAATCATGAAAGATCTATGCGGGCGTGTTTAACCTTCCGAAATTGATGTTAAAAATCTGTAACACATTATAACTTATTATAACTCGATCTGTGAGACCTATTCAATGTTGACTAAAAGGCACAAGTTATAATCCATTACAAGAATCTAAAATGACGTTAGTCGTATAAAAAAGAATACTAACCCAAGCAACACAGTTATGTTCAAAATACATTGATTGTGCTATAGAAATCATGTAATAAATATATAAACTAAAAAATAAACGTTTAAAATTGTTTTTCGTTTTTTATATTTTATTTAATAAACGTTACAAACATTTATAAGATATTTGTAACGTTTATTAAATATTTCTAGTTTAAAATATGTTTTTATACAGCAAAATGTTTTTTAAATTGTTTGCTTGGGAAGTTTATTCAAAAAAGCGAGAAAGGCCATATTCGGCCAAAACGGATCTCGACGTGTCTAAGTTTATTTTAATAACAATAATTTGCAGAGAAATATAAAGAATAAAATTGAATGAATTCAACAGATCCACCGTCAGCTTCGCCGAAGGCTTAACATCGAATGCACGAGGGAATACGGAGAAATTTCCTTTGATTCTAACCCTTCGAGATGAGTCGATACTGTACATATATCTTACATATACACTTTCAAAATTCCTCCGAGATAGCACACGCTCCAACGACCTCTCTCCCTTAAAACAAAATCTTTTCATCGCATCGATGCGATCGCAAAGGGTTAAACATCAGAATGTACAGATCAGGGTGGAAGTATAAGGTGTGCTCTTGCACATCTTGAACATAAGAAGAATGCTATCCAGAAGCCGTTATGCTGCCGCGGTTATTTGAAGTTTGTGCTATGTCATTACGTCATTATGACATTATATTCTTTCCTTTGAAAATTGAAAAAAATGTAAATGTATTTCTGCATTCTTTTTTTTCGGAAACTATTTGTACACGTTTTTGCTTGACACGTACTCATATTCGCAATATTTCACTTCAAAGTTATTGCGATGTAAATATTTAAAATGGCTGCATCTAATTATGCACAGAACGGTACGAAATTTGTCTCGAAACCGAGCACACCTTTTATACTTACACCATAGTACGGATGAGCGAGGATTTCGCTTTTATCTCGCCCTCAAATGTCGCTTGAGTCGTTCAGACATGATGAATCCGAGACGAGAGGATAATCACTTAGACTTAATGTAATCGTGAAACAGAGTCCTCGAAATCATTATGAAATTCATATGAAATTTCTATGTATAATCCGAGAATTATATATGCAATCACGAGAAAGTATATAATATTAAATAAAATGATATATTTACGAAGTAACTTCATATGTAGTGAAAAAAATTATTTGTAATCAGATGGAATCATATAAAATCAAATGAAATCATATAATCAGTGGGACAATATTTCAGCTAGTGGTTATCCCCTCGATCCGCGGTTCTGCGATCGAGAGCAAATTAAGAAGAATATCATCGCGACGAATAAATACAAAGAGTGTGATATCCAAGCGAGAGGGAACAGCGCGCATTAATCCACTGATACTCCCCGCCGCAATATCGTTACGTAATCACTGCTCATAATAATCCGACTTTTTTCCTTCGTAAATACCTCTGTTGTGTACGTTACAACGACAATGTTTCATACGTGAGAAATCTCTCTAGGACAATTGTTCTCTGTTCTTGTTCTTAATATTCTGTTTGTTTCCACAAAGCGATAGATTATCGTAGCGATCATTACGAGTATCAGCGGGAGTTAATCTTAAGAAATAAATATATCTTAACATTCTCGTGTCAATGTTAAAAAAAGAAAGTACAGAGAGAGGGAGAACGAGGCCAACGGACAATCGTAAATATCGAATGCAAGCGCGCAAGTTCGCGCAAGCACTTTCGGCGTCCTCCTCCTTCTCAACTCGATAAAAATGTGCGTAAGTCATAAATGTGTACTGTAAAAGATCAATCACGATCTACGTCGCGAAGAGGGCCGATTCGCCTATCGTTTCAGCGCGCTTAATTAATTTGATTGAAGCTCCATTCTCGCGTCTAAAAATCGTCTGACATACACGAGTCGTGCGTCGCACAGAAAAATGATTTTTGCCCACTTAAAAACATCGCTCAAAGAAATGTTATTAGTAAAATATATTTTCTTCTAACGTGTCGAGGAGATACGAGATCGCAGATAAATCGATAGGTGTGGTCCCCGCTCGCACCGGGCACACCCGTTAGATTTCGCGCGACGACGTTACGCAACGTCCGCACGAAGAAAGAAACGTCCGCGTGTGTTTCGTCGCGAGCGACAGATCTTATTGTTAGAGCTCACGCTTAATCCTCGTTCTAATCGAATGTCGATTTTTATTTCATCATTTTCCAAAAATATCCTGCGAAACAAAGCGTAAAAAATCACTCGTCTCTTTTCATGATCCTTTTATCACGATAGTCGCCCTTATGAAATAATTGTTCCGATCACTGCTCTGATTACGCCGATAAGAGACTCGGAAATTCTTGGACAAAGTTACGGGGACGAGGATATTATTCGCGAAGGATTGCGCAATGTAATCGCGATATTTTTCCCCGTTCCCGCTTGTGAAGTATTTTTCTTCGCGATCACGCGCGCGCGATCCGTCTCGCGTTAGATAATGCGCAAAACGGAGGTAAGATTGCTTTGTTATTGCTCGCTCCCCTCTACAAGGTGTCCCATTCCAATCTTTCCGTTCGATTATATCCGAGTTCTTCGAAACGCATTTTGAAAAGAGCACAGTAGCAATCGTTATTTAAAAATTCTTGGATTGTTGATAACTTTACGGATAACACTAGTCAACAAAGTTCCGATATTGATAAAACTTATATTTTGTACTTCTTTGTTGACTCTATTTTTCATATCTACATTGAGAAAAGATAATGTCATTTTTAAAAATATTAGTTGAATATTGCCAGCTAAATATTTATTAAATATAAAGATATATTTCTTTAATACAAGAACCATTTTTTCTTATTAAACATATATTTATTTTTATGTATCCTGGCTGAGGTAATACTCTTCGCAATAATGTCTTTATAGTTTTTCTAAATTTAATTTAGAGGGAATTTGGAAGGATTAGTGGCGTTTCAGACTGATTGTGTTGGAAATCCGAAAGTTATCGGCGCGCAATCATATCTGAAATAAATTTATTTAATTGTATTATTCGAAACATCTAACTTTGACAGAAATTATGACATTCTATGTCGTATTTGATATACTTATTTACTTTAAATAAATGTTTAGTTGACAGTATTGAACTACATATTTATTAAAATTGGCTATATTTTTGTAATAATTTAAAAAGTCATGGCATGTTACTTTTATGTAGTCAAAAAGACTTTAATACTTGAAAATTTAAATATGGCAAATTCTTCTCAGATTTTATGTCTCTTTAGTCCTGTTGTTCGTATCTGAGATATCGTACAATCCATATAGAACCTATAGTTTAATGTCGATTAATCGATTCCAAACAACAAAGTTTTTGTTTAGAGAAGTATTCTTGGCAAGAATACTCTCGGTGGTTGCCACTTCCTTTCGAGAGGAGAACGAGTGTATGAAAATATTTCAGTTTTCCCGGGAAAACCTGGGATCTCTAGCATAGCAGATCAATAAGCTATCTACTCTGCTACATTCGCTCTCAGATTTTGTATAAATGTGCCAAAGAAATTATGTTATATGTGTGGCTCTTTCATTATGAAATCACAAAAAATACGTCGCTTATAAAAATTTTGAAAAAAGCTTACAGCTTACATTTGTCAAAGAACAGGATAAAAGTTGAGTTTCTCTTACGTGCTATATATTGTTATGTAAATCTCTTCTCACACGGTTGAAAGGAAAATTTTAAATCTGTCTCGCGAGATAAAAGTTACTAAAGCAAAGTAAAGCAGATATTTTTATCAAAAATGACGTTCTGATAAATATTTCAATAACAAAAAGCTTGTACATGCTATAAAATTTTACTGATATATTCGTATTCAATGAACAAAAATGATTAAGAATCACCTTATTTGATTCATATTATCAAAAACATTTTTTATTTATTGACTAGTGTAATCGAACAGAGAGATTAAACTGAACATCCAATACAAGGATATTTCCCTGCAAAGAGATAGGAGGTTTACTTATTACCGATATCATGCCGATATCAACAATAACTTGCGTGCGTTCTCAGCCTACACGGTCTTCGTATCAAAATGTATTATACGGTCTCGTGTGCGCCAAGAGTACGGGGGATGTACGATAGTAGTGAATGTGCGTCAATACTATGCACAGAAAGAACTTTGCTGGTGTCTAAAAATTTAGCTAGATACAGAAAGTAATTAGACCATCAAAATATTGGACCATAAAGCTGGTAGAAGCTCAAGTTGCTAGAATGTTAAAATTTTTTGCAGTATCATCATATCTGGACAGTGTCGGATTACTTCTCGCCCTGGTGAAATGAACTGCAATGTTTAAGAAACGTTTGCATTTAACGATATATCAAGATAGATAACCCGTAAATCTCATCTATCTTGCTTGAGATGTCTTACATATAATTATTTTGATGGTAATTATTTTTAAATCTACACGGAGAGAATTTTCTTTTAAAATTTATCCTGAAAATATAGTAATTGTGATACAATATTTTAAAAATTTTTACTATGCATTTTAGTAAAATTAATCAAACTTATTTTATACTTTATTATAGTTTTATTAATGAATGAGGGAGGTTTATATTAAAATTCTTCGAAATATAATGTTGTCTCACGACTATCATATTTTCTTTATTAGAATAAA
>Ga0157364_1002844_pt1 | contig 16499 bp, 6 predicted proteins | sample AttsexASBM2_FD_111476 | JGI IMG/M metagenome (GOLD analysis project Ga0157364, IMG submission 111476) | Fungus gardens microbial communities from leaf cutter ant in Ribeirão Preto, State of São Paulo, Brazil - Atta sexdens ASBM2 | ecosystem: Host-associated > Fungi > Mycelium > Unclassified ...
GCATTTAACTTTTTATATTTATAATTTCGTCATGATGTATAATTAATGTTGCAGAAATATTTCTTCTTTATAAATTTGCATCTAAATAGTAGTCTGCGTAATTATTAATTATATATATATATATAAAATGGCTTGTTCATTTATTAATTATGTTTAGATAAGAGTAATAACGAACAGCAATTGATATGTAAATCGAATATATTAATATTACATTAATATTACATTAATATTACATGCCTCAATACGTCCGATAATAAAAATGGAGTTATTGCCTCGGGCAATATCGCAATCAAAGAAATTCCGCAATGTTAGCAGAAATGTAGATTATGATTGAGAAGCACATATAACGTTCAGTATCTCACAGGCGATAAAACAATCTATTAACGAATCATTAAACTCAAGCACGTTTGAACATTATAAATTTAAATGCTAAGAATCGAGGACGGTGCGACAAGGGATTCGTTTATGGTTATGGCGTGGGAGAAATATATGTCGTTCGTGCAGTAAATTTACGCTGCGTATACCGAACGCGGGCATTTAATTGTTAATTTATGATGGAGATCACTTAACGTTCATAGACAAGTTCTGTGTTCTGTATATTATATGGCACAAAACATAAAGTGAGATAATTTTCGAATAATATAATTTCGCAAAGCGGCTTCTGAACGGATTACGTCTCAAATGAATTTAACAAATCTGAAATTATAAAGTAGTCCAATTAACTATACCTTAATAAACCATTATGAATATAATAAATTTCAAAATTGTCTGTTATGTCAGTAAATTTATGCTGTGTCAGCACAGATTCAAGACCATTCAATTATTTTTTTCTATCCATGATTTCATCTCGTTGGTGTCGCGCTCTTATTTGTAGTTACGTCTTTCGTTAGCAGGATGATAGCAGAAAAGAAATGTCACGGGCGATGACATTTCCATTGTGTCCGCCAATGCAACGAGAACACAGATAGACTATCATTGAAAGGAACATTTCAAAAGAATTATTTATAATTGCCGAATATCTTTCCTTCCTATTTGTATTATAAGTATGCAGTTCTTGTGTATTTATGTTTCATAAATTTCCGTATAAATTATTATTTTTGCCATTTAGCACAAAGTTTTAATAATTTTAAGTGTAGTACATAATTTTTTAACAATGCCGCGTAATTTTTTTAAAACAAAAGAGATAATAATTAAAAAAGAAATGCTTCCATGCATGATATGTTATTCCACGTACGGATACGTTTTTCCGTCCAGTTCATCACATAGCTGTCGGCAACTTTTGAACAATAAATATTGTTCTTGGACGATATCGGCTTAATTCTAATAACAAGTAGCACGCGGATCAATTTAAATGACGTCAGATTATTGCGTTGTCAGCTTTGTTCAACTCTCATATGACAGTTTCTCTCAGAGTGTAAAGCTTGTCACGTAACATGGCCTATTTCTTGTTGTGTCACGCGTGCGATTTTCATCTTTGTCGAGCACTAATATGCTCTAAAAGAATATCATTTATACACATACTTTATCATGAAGGAAAAGGGAAAATGTAATTCTGATGGAGTTTTATATCTAAAGTTATTATTTGATTATTTCTGGATACATACATTGAATACTTTTGAACATTATAGAGAATTATTTATATTTTATTATTTATAAATGTTATATGTAAGTCTTAGCTTTCACTTTTTTTTGCATTTATAAACTGTGTTCATTTTAAATTCGCAAACATGAATTTGGCACATACTGCTCGAAATAAATTCAGTTGTCATAGAGAAAATAAATGTTAATATTTTCTGATGCCAAGGGAAAATTGCAAAATGTGGAAGATGATTCATGAATTTATTATATTTATTGTTTGTTTTAAATAATTTATTGTGTCTCTTTAAAAGCCGTTATTAGAGTTATCAAATTAAAACTCGGTTACGATTTTAAATATCTTGATTCATGTTCATAATCTACATTTTAATCGTATGAATTCTAATTAAATTTTAATTAAAATCTGTAAATAGTTTCAAAATATCTTCCAGCTTTCTTTATGTATTTTTTTATTTACTTTTGTCATTACATACAATTATAAATATTGAATAAAACTGACATAGATCTTTCAAAGTTTCATCATTAAAATTACTTTAAATATACGCGGTAGCAATTTGCAATTTATACTGCCTGTGTCGAAATGGCAAATAAAAGAAATAAACAGAAACGTGAATAAAAGGAAGAATGAACTGTTTTTAGCTGCTGAAGCTGTTAAAGGAAATTAAATCGCTACATCTCTCATAATATCGAAAAATTTCTCTTAGCAGAAAAGATTTCGAACCTCGAAGGAAATCTATAAGTTCGTCCAAGATGAACTGGATATACATGATGCATTCGAACTCCATCGATACGAATTTCATGCATTTTATGGGTGGAAAAGTTTTATTAAAATACTAACAAAAAATGCAGAAAATAACTTCTTTCACTCTCTGTTACCTATTGTGATACAACCGAATAAAATCGCTATGGCTTTGTGCTACAAGATAAAATTCACGCGCAAAAGAATGAAAAAATGGAACGGGCTTTTCTCAAATTCACCAAAAGATGCGCAGCTGTCTCAGGTTGTTAATGTTTGTGGCAAGTGAAATGATGTGGAAATAATCGCCGAATCGTAATTATCGTGTTTCAATGAAAGACTATCGGCACGCGAAAGTAAGGGAAACGCGCGAAGATGATCGCAGTGTCGCTCTTCATCTGGACGCTAATAAGTTCGCGGAATCGAACCGAAATCGGACTCGAGAGCAGGCGAGATTCCCGAAGGGACTCACTGTACAGTCGAGACGATCGGGACCGTGCGGATTCCAGGCGGAATTCCAGGGAAACGGCCACGGTCGCACTAGCCATCATCGATCGAAGACGGCATCGTCCTCGACGGCACTCGCGTCGTTATTATATCGAGCGTAAGAGGTGAGTGGTATGTCGCGAATATTGGCTGAATTTGACAAGATTCTAAATGATAAGAATTGTGTCGCTCAATCGGAAAGCGATTAACTGAGATAGGGCTTTGAGATAAAAATTATCGGAGTGCAAAAGAGAACATGAGCTATCATATTGCGTGATTTAATGATCTTTTGTGGAAACTAGTGTAAAGTATCATGATCGCTTAAGATGAAATATGCTCATACATTCCTTTCCTCATCATCTCTTGAACGTTGTGAAGCGAGAGCTTATTGAGATGAGCTGTAATCGTTTAATACTGCTTTAAGATCATATCCACTGAGGTTTATTAAATCCGATCCCTTTTTGCCCTAATGCTAATGTAATCAATGTACTCTCGTGATCGCGGGAGAGCTTACCGACTACACGATGGAAATCAATTACCATCCGCTGTCCAATAGAGCAGGAGATCACGAAATAATGCATTAATATTAATACTCGTTGTAATTGATCAACAATAAGATGATTATCATACATTGTATGTATTCTTATCGTCGTACTCCAGTCATATTCAAGATGAATTTACTTATAATTTTTCATATATTCTTTATATGTCTATATAATAATATCTTATCTAACAAGGAAACCTCTTGAAATATTAAGTTCTGATTTTAATGAAACTTTGTGTACATATAGATTACGATGCGACGGTTCATTTGATACTATAAACGCTTTGAAGCATTTTTTGATTGGTTAATTAATAAAATTCTTCTATTTGGTCAATTAAATCTTCGAAGTATTTGTAGCGTCAAGTGGATCGCACTTGTAAACAGATCAATTTATAAAAATCAATTATGACCAATAAACAGTTTAAAGATGATCCTACACGATCAATAATGCTGATCAGTAATATTGAATCAGTAATATTGAATCAGTACTGACAATACACATCAATATTTATAGTATTTTTACATCTTGTACGATTAGTATTATTGACAATATATTTCACTTTTGTTTTACATACGTTATCTATTACACTGTGACATACTGTGACATGAATCCTAATAGAGTAATATTAATGCTTGAAAATCCAGATCATCGTCAGTATTCTATCGATCAATATCAACCGTACACGGTCAATAATATTATCAGTATTTGTTAGTGACCATGTAGAATCATTTTTACAGAATGAAATCACTCCTTATTTGTAGATGTTAATTTCTTTTGTTATATCTCTAAAAATTTAAGATATTAAATGAGTTTTGTATGAATATCTTTATATGTTACATCTTTATTAAAATTATTTCTATTTTCTACAATAATAATAGTTTTAAAAATTAATTTAAAAGATATGAATTTTTAAAAGAATTATTTTTAAAATATTAGTGTACATAAATAGAAGTAATTTTACTATAAAACTTTCATATAATACATTTTCTGATAGTTTTTAAGATATAACCAAAAAGACTGAAAATTATTTTACATATATAAAGGGCAATTTCCTCTCTTAAAATTGTTTATTATTGGCTAACTAATATTTTCTAAAAAGTCGTCTATTTACGTCATCTATATGTATACAAAGTTTTATTAAAATTTCGAGAGGTTTTCTTATCGATAAAACATCTATGATTATACATGATCAAAAATAACAGATAAGAGGCTATTTTCTGCTTTATGAAGAAAATAAGAATAAACTTTACATATTAAAATACATTGTACACTTTTTTTATTATATAATTTCGCGGGAAACATGGTGAGTCGTCATATTTGCATATTCTTTCGATCGCACTTACAATATTTTCTAGATTATCGTTTCAAGAGCAAGGAGGTTTGGTCAGAAAACCGGATTTTCCACATGGAACTCCATATTCTACGCGATCATTTGCATAATGTTGTATTTATGCTGTCATGAATCGCACGCTGAAAGTATTTCGATTGTCTTTTTTATGACGTCTTCGAATATTGTATCTGCGAGCGTGCGAGGAGTTCTTGACACAAATCTGGCGACCCTGAATGATATGTAGATGATAAACGCCCTTAACAATCGCGTAGCACGCTAACTCTTATGGATCGATATTATTAAGCTTTTAAGTAAGATTCAAGCTACCAATCCAAATTCTTCAGTTCAATAATCAGGCGCCTGCTTCATACTTTTGCATAATCATAAAAATTTCAACCACTGAGATAGCCATTTAGATTTCGAAGATTAGTTTTTCTTCTCTCTTCTCTTATGACGATCCTCTCTGACGCAATGATCTTTAAAACTTCTGCATGTATACGGATTTCGTTGTCGCGACACGCACGCGCGCGCGAAACAAACTGCATACACACGCAACATAGAAAAAAAGGTATTCGTGGAAAACGTACATAACGAACGTATAGCTTAATGCTAGTTGATGCTCGTTAACGGACGCCTACACACGATTTCGCAGCTCCGACAAATGGAGTTTGGCTTAAATTGCATTCAGTGAAAAAGCCTACCGTCGACTCGGTTCGTAAACAAGAGAGCGAACCCGCTCAGCGTGTCGAATGGAGATACATCAGGTCAATTTTTTATGAGTACTCGAAAGAATCGATATCCTCTTATTCACACCCTCCGCAGATCTGCCCTTAACTCCGGCTTTTCTTGCTCGACTCAGCTGCTCGACATTTTATCGGCGCTCTCACTAAATCCCGATTGCTCCTCAAATTGATAAAATGTCCGCTATTTGCTCTTCTATCAATCGCGAGTTCTTAAAAAGACTTCGTTCTTCTCATTGAACATCGTTTATCACACTGCTTTATCGTAGTGAACGCATACTATACCTCATCATTTACTCTGTAAAATTCAAGTGTAATGTCAAATTACACTTAGTGATTTATTTATTTATTATACTCTCGATTTATTGACTTTACTTTTAATTATTTTTAGAGATCGCCATTGTCCCTACTCAATATGTAGTTAATTAGAAAAATGGAGTTAAACAATTTAAATCAAGAAAATATACATATTAAATTTAACATAAATTTATTATTTAATAAGTTGCATATAATTAATTATTTATTATTTATAAGTTTGTTATTTACTTAGTGTATATGTTAATATGGTTTATTTTAAAATTAACACTTACAGAAATGGATTGATTTACATTTTGATACACATGAAAGTTAAAATAATGCAATATTGCTTAAAGGGATTGGATTACCACTTACCACATTGCTTATTTGACCCTCTTATATATTACTTGATATATTACATTTTGAAAAGATTTTCATTGGAAAATCTAAGAAATCTAAAGTAAATAGAATCTTTGAATCTTATAAAAGATAGCGAAAGAGATCGTGAGGCAAAGACATACATTCATAAGTACAAATAGAAATATATATATATGAAAACATTTCTCTTATATTTCTTTAAAAAATCGGTAGATACAATACAATATTATTTTGGAAAATTTAGCTTAAAATTGATGCCACTTAGAATAAGAATTATTTCCATTTGCTCTATGTTTTGATTTCATACATCAAGAATACTTTCTGGATTTTAACGCGATAGAATTCAAAAACAGGAAAGCGAATTTTTTCAACAAATCTGTCTCTTCCTTTCTGCAGCGTAATTCTGTAAGTGATTTACTTTTATTTCATTTGTAGCTGAAGTTTCTCATATTACAATTTACACTGAAACTTAATAAAAATAGTAAACTTTAAAAGTAAATTTAAATTTATGTTATAGTGCAAAAATGCATAAGCAAAGATGTGTGATTGAAAATTATCCATAATGATCGAGAATTAATAATTATTATATTTTTAATCTAGTTTTCCTACATTTTTTTTAGAAAGTATAAATCAATAATATTGTATCGTATAGACTAAATAATAAAGAAAAGACTCTCATTATTTACAGAAAATTTAAGATATATTTTGAGTATTAATTTTAAATATTAATCAAGAAGCAGATTAATTTGTTTAATTTAAAATATTCTTTAATTTAATAGATGTTATTAATGCATTTGATATAAATACTTAGGCTCATCGAGGTTTAAATAAAATTACTATACAAATACAATGCACATCTATCTTTATGAGTAACGTAAATGAGAACGAATTGCATGATTTATTCTCGTTTGCGTTAACATATTTCTGACCGGAATTATCTTTTACTGTTTGTACGAATAAAACATTACCCGAATATATATAATTTAGTCACGTAAGTTACAATTCACGTGTAACTATTTTGGCAAAATTAAAGTAGCGGAATATGCGAATATAAATTTAGTTTATTTTTTTCGGTTCATGCAAATAAACCAGAACCGGATATCCAATTCAAGATATGTTCAATTTTCAATGAATTTCCTTATCGTTATTTTTCTCGCAGGTTCGGAAAATCGTGACGTCCGTTGCACTTTTGTTCACACATGTTCACCCCGTCCTTTACCATCCATCACTCACCTATACGTCTTCGTGAAAAGGATTTTTTTCCCTAACCGTATCATATATCACCCTGAAATCGGCGCATGCCAATTCGAGATTTCCATGTAAACGAGATGACCGTCTCGTCGTCGTATTCACATTCGCACGTAAACAGAATCTAGCGATCGATGGTGTACTCATTCGTGAATAAATGTGAATCGTGATTGCATCTTGTTTCCCACGTTACGCATAATAATGACTTTAATTAGTGTAACGAGGTTGTGGGAGTTGACTGAAGCAAAAAGATATAAAATCGTCATATATGAATTTTTACACCCGCAATAAAATATTTATTTAGCTTTTTAAAAACGAAATAAATGAGATGATAAAACATATTTAAAAGAGCTGATTGCCTCAAAAAGTGTTTTCGCGCATCTGTTAAAAATTCTGTGCTGAAAATTTAAACCGATGAAAATTTATATTCGTAATATCTATCCGCGTGTATCTATTCATATATCCCGAATAACAAATAAACAGAAATAAATGAATTATGAAGGATTAATAAATAAAAAAGTATATCAGATACAGTTTGCGTTACGATAATTAAATTTTATTCTAGATGTATATAAAATAAATATTGGTAACACAGTTTAATATATATATATATATGATGGATTTTTTTTACATAAATCAATGTCTTATTGTAGACATGCAAGTTTTATAAAATACGAAAATGGTTTGCAAGAAAATAAGTCGATTATACTGCTCTATTAAATCTACCCCGCAGGCGTCTGTTTTCTTTTTGGTGCATCCTCCCCGCGTTTTTTTATCGCCATAATATTTCGTTACGGCCGATAAAAGTCGCGTGTATGCCTTCATAAATATCTGATAAACTTAAACTATAAAAGTTCATATTAAATTAAACAACGCGACGTTAATAAAACTACGCACTCGCGAAGTTTACATACTCTGAAATGATGTACGTCAGGTTTATAAGATAAGTGTAAAAGTTACCTCGACAAAGTGCAGCTGCAATTTATGTACACTGTTAAATCTATAGTGTCAAATTTAACCTAATGTAAGTCGTCACCACTGCTCCTACTAAATATATTGTTATTTTTTGTCAAAACGATAGTTAAATTTGACACTATATAGTGTTAAATTGACACTGTATAATGTCAAATATAATCATTGTTTTAATATAAAATAACGATATATTTAGTAGGAGCAGTGGTGACTTACGTTAGGTTAAATTAAACAATATAGATTTAACAGTATATAACGTAACATTTCACTTTCATTTTTTTGATTGTTCTTTTGACTATTTATTGTTAAAGATTCCGCACATATATTAATCTGTCTATCACGATCTCTGAAAATATAATGCGCCATCTCGAACAGATATTATATACATATTATAGATAGATATATACATTTTGTGTAATCACCTATAATTAATAAGACTATTTTATTGATAATATTCAGTACATTTAATGTAATTAATGTAACTTACATAAAGCCTAATAGTTTTTCTCATCAATACATTTAATAAAGCTTACTTCACTTATTTCTTACAATATTTATAATTAGGCAGTTCAATGTCAATTCGATAAATCGAATCATTTTAATAAATAAATATTTCATTTTCTGAAAACGAGATATTATCAACTCATTACCACTTGCATTCTTATGAGCTTTTTTTATCGTTACATTACGTGATATATTTTATGGATAATTAGAGACAATCATATTTTGCGAGATGCAATTAGATGTATCGATTTTCCTTGCGATAAACATCGCTTTGCCTGTCATTGTTCGTTCTTCCATTCGAGTTAATTCTTCAATTTGCATCAATAAAATATAAATCAGGTCGTCATTAATTCTGATTTATTAAATTTTCATAGTGTTACTCTCTCATGATTGTAGACATTTTAAATGACTCGATAACGATATAGCATTGTGATAATTACGATTAAAATATACTTATATATACTTATTACATTATTGATTAAAATATTTTTATAAAGAATGAGTGTGCTCACAAGATAACAGTATATTTAAAGTTCTCATAGCTTTTTAACATCACATTTCTGATGATATTTCAATTCAATCCCAAGCACATGACGAATAATCGGGAATGTATTATTCTTTTGTTTCATCTGATAATCCCTTTTATTTTTCTGATAACGATCGACACCAATTTGACATTTGAAATAACAGTCACAAATGAAATTGTTTTATCTGTCATATCCGTTGTCCCTATTGTTCATCATATAGGAGAAAGATTATTGTCATCATCTCCTACACATACAAACATTTAATCTTTCACAATTATTTTGTAACAATCTCTTTGCGCCAGAAGAAGACTATGTTAAGCACAATAATCGAATAAGCGCGAAATTCGAAGACCTACGACGAATTTTTTACGGAAATATTTAGGCGATTTGATGCTTGCGTAATATTACAGTACTATTTATTGCGCTCTATGAAGCACATTTATAACTCGAATTTCACGATTAATTCGAATTTCTTAATTTTGCAGAAAACGACAATTTTGTATTTATGTACTGTTATAACATATAGCAATGAAATATAACACAGACATATAATGATTTTATTTATAATATCATTGTTTGCCTGACATACAATGATTTTATTTATAATATCAAAGTTGAATCTCCTTAATTCTTTCCATATTTCATCTCTCCTGACATATTGATTGATAATTGATTATTCGATTAAAGTTACTCAAATATCCAATGGAATATTCTGCTCTCCACGACGGATGTTGCTTCAGAATTTTAATTTGGGGGTTACAAAAATATTTGAAATTAAATAACAAAAGGAGAGAGAGAGAGAGAGAGAGAGAGAGAGAGAGAGAAATATTTATGCGTCTGATCACATTTCCAAAGGAAATATTTGCTTCGAAGTTTGTTTGAAGAATCTCTGATCGAAAGGGAAAACACGAGGGTCTCTCGTGAGAGGGAGATAGATTTCCTATCGTCATTAGATAAGCGAAGTGCAAGCCTACATATATGTGGTAAACCGATTTCATTTGTCGAGAATGATCGCAGACTTGGAGAGCGTGATGCGCGCAGCTATACTGGGTATAAGCAACAGACGCCAGCATGGCAAGAGTCAGTTCGCGTCCGACACGCGACCGACGAGGTCGGTTGTTCTTCGTGAAGTAAAGATCTTTTTAAACTTTATATCGACGTTTCTTTATGGCCTTGAAATATCAGGACAGTTGTCGAGAGCAATTCCATTTGATTCCAACAGTTAATTCGTGATTAGTCGTGATGTAGAGTCCTCGCGCGACTCGCAAACTTCGAACGTTTGCTCGTATGTGAACGTGAGCGGTACTCCGATGTCGGCGCACTAAAGTTCAAATGTTTAACAATCTAATGACAAACTGTCGTTGAGTGCTCCCGTGAAGGGTGCTCCCGTGAGACCTCGAGTCGTAAATGCAGGATGGTTAAATTCAATCGATCGCTGTGCGCGTTTGATCGATATTTTGACATAGTCGTGTGAATGTATACATCGAGATTGTGTCATTTAAAAAAGAAAACATGTGTTTTATGAATATCCTAAGAGCAATTATTAGATATATATCTAATAATTGCGAGGCCTTTCTCCATATAATACATGGAAATTGATCAGTTATATGAATGAAATGGGTCAGTTATAACATATGTTGTAACTTATAATGTGGTAAACAAAAAATGTTATTCTTCGAATTCTTTAGAGTAAAATCTCCGTTCTAAAGAGTGAAAATTGAACCAGATTTTGAAAAAGGATGATTAAATTTTTAATCTTTAAGAGTGAGATTTCACTCTTTAAAGTGAAATTTATTCTAAAAGTTTTAGAAAGTACGCGCGCGTACGTATGGCTTAAATAACGGATAATTCATTTTACTGAGATTCAATTTTTCATATTAATTATTGTGCGAGGTCCTTTCTATAAAGGAAAGGATGTATAAAGGGAACGCTTAATATCTTTTGAAAAAAGTAACCACGAGAATGTATGTAATATTAAACGCGAACGATGTAATGGAATTTAAGAAATTTAATTCTTGTACTTTGAAAAAGCAACATTGGAAAGACTTATCGAAGGAATAATAAAACATATATGTCAGCGGGGTCAAACATTGATAGCTTATGTAAAAAAAAACTTCTTTTCGTATTGAAAGTAATCTGAGACGTTTTCCATCTTCCATCGACTTTATTAGTTTTCTGTATATTCAAACATTTATTATAATCAAAGTCATTTATATCTACCTATATCACAAATACATTAGCGGCCAAATTATCGACCATGATATTGCGTATGTTCCAAATGTAAAACATTTGGAACCTGTTCCTGTGGCTTTACTTTATGATTATTGCTGTTCTACAGCGGATAAGCAATTTTACATATAGTTAAAGATATGAGAATTCTGTGCGTACTACTGTACGTTCTATATTCATGGAAAAATCATTGAAAAGACTAATTGTTATATAGAAAAAAATGGTAATAAATGTATGGCATACACGACGAATTACCTTAGCATTGATTCTGATAAATCGATTTTACACCGTAGCCAATGATTAATACAGGTTTATTAATTGATATCCACAACAGGGACCTAGGTTGCCATTGAATTTGGAACTTCATTGAGTTTGACGTTGTCACGTAAATCCGTAATGAATTTATCCACAGGATATACACGTAATTGGACTCGATAAATAAGTTACAGCGCTGTCTCGATACGAACCGAAAATATTACAGAAAATTGTAAGAATAAAGATCTCTCTTTCTCTTTCTCCCTCTTTCTTTCTGTGAACAGAAAGGATACTGAGTTCTCGTGTTGGTTACTCTCTCGATTACGGAAGAAACTTTCATCTTCTCCAATTTATAAGAATCTTTATTGTGTTTTCTCAAGTTTATTGCATCTTGAAATCACAACGATCTATAACTGTGCTTTTGAAATCGATATACGAGCCGTGAGAAAAATATCAAGTACTATATGGCTGTTCGGAGAACGCCGTTATTGATGTTGTGTTATTCTATCTTTATCATTCATAAGACATAAAACAAAGAACGCTAACAAATAGCATTAATAGCGCGTTCCTCAAATGCAGCCTATATTAAGTAGTGAACGGATCTAATGATGATAATTTCGAAAATTCTGAGTCTAAATATTATCAAGACACGAATAATTTTTTCGCGATCTTTATAACGTTATTCCAAATATATAGATATACTTCAAACGGTATTTTTTTTAATTCTGCATAATGAACCGAAATATTTCTCCGGTGTGCTATTTGCATATTTTTTTCTCGTCCTTTCCAATCTTTACTCATGTGCGTGATTTTATCAAAAGTGTACTAATTTTTATTGCCCCAAGCGCAAACTTTGTATTACATTAATTAGCGTATTGCGTTAATGGTTGAGATCTTTGTTCTGAAAAAACAATATACCTAACATCTCTGTTTCTACATAGTAACTTTATAGCAATAGCTTCAAGACAAACTTCTTCGTTCTATTATTATTCTTATTATGATAATGTCATATCTTTATTATGCATAGAAGTACAATAACGTACTTGAAATTTATTACTTTGAGATTTTAGTCGCACAGTTTTAATTATTGCGGAAAATAAAAACAAAATATTTTCAATTTAAAAATGATGGTATATAATCTCGAGTTTTAAAAGAATATTAAAGGTGACTTCGGATTCATTCCCATGGCGAAATTAGAAAAGTGCTTGACATCATTCGTATTGTAAGTTAACTTGTTTTTCTCCCTCTTTTCCTCTTTATTTTTTTAAAAACACTTCTTATCTTTCAAGAAGTAATTAAAGTAAATCAAAATATGTAATTAATGAACTAAAGATATCAGAGATAAAAAAAAGGATAAGATATTTACGAAGATAATTGGAGATAATAGAACTTTAAAATATTATCAAGCTATATCTAATTAACTTGAAAAAAAAATCGTTTCTTGCAACATCGTGATATTGAACAAAAAGAAAACTTTTATTGAAAAATATAAATCTGCAAATTGTTTTGCAGAAGATATATAATAATTACATTTCCATCTTCTCGGAAATCCAATTTATCCGCTATTAGTGTAGCCTTTGCTCAACTATATATTAAGGGAAATCGACCAGCGAGGACTCAGTTATAAGTTGCTCCAATTAATCGTTCGGCGAAACCCACAGCCGAGATTGTAACCAACTGTCATCTATTTCGAGATAACGTCGCATATTCTCGTTAGAAGAACTTTACAGATTCTGTCAAGACTCAAACGCATCTTATAAGGATGTTCTTGCAACGCTTCATGAATGATGCATTTCCATCTTAGCATTTCTCGCTCTGTTTACCCAGCGGGAATATCATGGCAATATGGATGACCGTCTTCACGCTCTCTCTCTCTCTCTCTCTCTCTCTCTCTCTCTCTCTCTCTCAACTTTTCGGTGCTTCCAGGAAAGATGGGAATCAATTTTACGAATGGCCGCTAGTGTTGTCAACTCTGCCGTCTGAGAGATCGCTGTAGACATTTCAAATTGACTGAGAAAATGAAACACCAAAGTCAGGATTGTAATCCAGATGATAATTGGATGTCAGCATTTCTTTGAGAATTGAAGGAATTGAAAATTATTAGCTCGATTCTCACTCGGAAGAGTATATTGACTTTGTTAGAAATTTTAATTGTATTATGTTATTTATACGTTAATCTTGATTTTTTTACGGTATTTTTATTTGAAAATGTAATAAAAATGAATCCTCAATTAACTGATGAATTGAAAACGTGACCTGGATGAAAACTGTTTCCCGGGCAGAATGGTTATACAGTTGGTAAACAATGGCCAGCGCTTTCACGAAACTCAAATAGGACTGAAGCACTAAATTGTCGAGTTACACGAAGTACCAAAATTCTCTTTGATTACGTTATCTCATGGCGCAGATAATACAACTTGTTCGTAAAACTGCGATGTTTGTTACGTGACTCTCTGTACATGGTTCGTAATGTACGAGCTATTATTCTGTTAACTGATGTCTGATCTTTTACAAATAATATCGTAAAAAATCACTTTGACTAAAAGAATATTTTATGAAATCTTTTTCGCGCCGGGAAAGTCATATTTTCGCGTTTATGATAATGCTGGGATATAAATTGCGAACCGATACAGAGAAAGTTTCTGGAAGAGATCATTTATATATAAATTGGCCAATGAACTGATATAACGATGATATTTCACAGAAGTTTTAATGAGAGCAGAATAATTAACTTTCAACACGTAATTGCAATCGTAAATATCGCATAAACGAGTTGACTTATCAATCAATAATGTTATTCACCTGGTGTTAATCCAATTGCTATATCAATTGAACCGAGAAACAGTACAGTAATAGGAAGACTCGAAAAACACGTCATGTTACGCAACCTCGATGTAAACGCACTCAACGCAAACCATTGAAGATAAATAATGGTCGATGGAAGTCTACTCTGATCTCTCCGGATGTTACCGTGACGTGCACATGTGAAGCTTATAAATATAGAAACGGAGAGCAGTGTTCGAACGTTTCTCAAGATGAACGAATATGCCCTCGTTATATCCCACGAAGTCGCTCCCAGATTGGCGCGTAGGGATTCGGGAACCATGAGAGTAACACTTCCGTTAACCTCCTTCAGGAGGCACAGCGGGTGCGTTTCTATGCTCTCACGAGTGAAGCCGCACCCGAAATTGGTGTATGTCGCAGTTCCGTAAGTGTTCTATAATCTTTACAATTATCGTCACATAAGGAAATATTGTACATTTTTTTATTTTTGTACAATTAGAGAAACGTGCAACGTATTAATTACGTTAGCACAGTCACTACAGTACAATCAAACTGGAGTCAATATTTTGTTATTAATTAGTTGTTATTTTCTAAATTTGTTGATTTATTTTTAATTTATAGAAAAATAACTTCCCTCAACTATTTAATTTCAATGTAATAAATAACTTGTATTTGTTTTTTTTCTTCTTAATGATAAAAATAATGTATATTAACACAGCTGCTGTGTAATCATCGAATACAGAAATTTATCAGTATTTTGTTGCTAATGAGTTACAAATTTATTGATCCATTTTTTGAATTTATAAAAAAATTATTTTCTTTAATTATGCTTGGCAATAAATGATCTTTTTTTCGCAAATGTGAGCAGTCATTTTCAATGTATTTTTGTTTGCTAAATTTGCTTTTTAAATTTGATTATTAGTTCGAATTTTTAAGAAAAAATGGCAAAGATGCGAAACACGATTTTTTTTATAGGGAGTTTTTATACGTTATAGCATCGGCAGTAAATTTGATTTATAAATTTCATTTACGCAAAAATAACAATTTTTAGCTTTGAAATGCATTTTGATTCGTTTTAATGTCATCTTTTATTTTTGAGATATATTAATTTGAAAATATATAGGCTTTTTCTTCATATAATATGTACATTATTATTAAAATTGTCATTTTTTAATATCTTTTTTACGTCATTTTTCTAAAAATTGTAATGTGATAGCAAAATCCACAATTCATTTAGTAGATAAAAATATATATAAAGAAATGATTATTTGTATTCGTACAAAATGATGTTGGATATTATTTAAATCTTATATTAAACTCCAATTTTTTAAACGTATAATTAGTATATCATAAAAACTAGAATTAACATTCATTTTTATTGATATTCCTTATCAACATCACAAAATTAATAAAAATTGATTGTTTTGGTACAAAATATAATTTTAGCGTTGACCAGTGTTATTTAATTCCAACATAATAATTTATATTTACTTTTTCCCTTTTTAACGATAAAATAATTCATCATATGTACAATACAAATACTAACTTTCGGAGAAAAGTTCTGGAATAGCTATGGCTAATTCAGTTCCGATGAATAAAAAATACAGAATGATTGTGTAAATCTGTCAGTCTAAATAATTACTATTTGAAACATTTATACACAGTGTGCTCCATTGCTGAAAATGTTACGTCTTAAAGCGTTTCGCTCAGCACAATAGAGAAGATGCATTAGGAAATGAGCGTAGAATAATCGACGATGATAATCTAGCAATCACGAACGCCATAAAATGAGCATTACTTTAATGCAATTACCCTAATGCATGCACGCGATAGTATAAGTATTTGCAGTGCTTTGCTAAAACGAAATTTCGA
>Ga0157364_1002845_pt1 | contig 16497 bp, 16 predicted proteins | sample AttsexASBM2_FD_111476 | JGI IMG/M metagenome (GOLD analysis project Ga0157364, IMG submission 111476) | Fungus gardens microbial communities from leaf cutter ant in Ribeirão Preto, State of São Paulo, Brazil - Atta sexdens ASBM2 | ecosystem: Host-associated > Fungi > Mycelium > Unclassified ...
CAGCACAAATCATTGCAGTGGCTTCAGCAGCATTTTTCTTCAGATGAAACGCGAAGTGGATGGAAAATCGAATATGCTCTTTTGTTATTGCCATCGTGAACACTACTGATTTTTGAGGTTGTTATTTCGGTTGTATCAAATCTAAAGCTCAGAACTTTTTTGTACACCTAATAATATTAAATCCAAAGCACATAAAGAAACTTAAAACGTAATAACCGCAGCACACTCTTTTGCATAACGCATAACATATAGTGCATAAAAGAATCAATAGAGTCTTTCCTTTCCTTCCATTTTATGAAAAAGAACAATTTTGGTGATTTTCTTACACTATGCATTGAGTTACAAAAGTTTGTGCGACCATTATATCCACACAAATTTACATAGCCGTCGTCAATCGCATTTCTCCTATAAAGACGCACGTAAAATGTAATTGAATAATTTTTTTTATGCATACCTTTATGCGGCTATGCAAATTTGTATGGGTATATCCTTAAGCAGGGAGCACTGACTCTTAAATAACGCATAATCAGAGCTGGATAATATTTATCATAAAATAGTTCCATTTTAAATATGTATTTAAAATGGAAATGGCATTCTGCATTTTCCATTTTAAATGATTTTTGGAAAATCATTTTCATTTTATATTTGAAATGCAATCATGTCTATCATTTAACCATTTATAAAATAAGTAAATGCAAATGGTTTTTCTATATTTTCACAAATTTTCCCTAGAATTATTGATATAAGAAGAATCAAGTCCATAATTGACCAAAGATTTTTACGAATATTCAAACCTGCAAATTAAAAAGGAAATTAATTCCAGATAGTCCATAAATATCGAATCTTAATAAAAAAATGAATGTTCCAGCTTTATGTAAATACTATATAGATTTAAAAATGTATATTACTCTTAAAATCTAATTTTGACCATAACCGACGCTTCTCGTATTAATTTAATTTATTCAACGATCCCATTTTCGAATCATATAATATTAAAAAATTTTAAATATTCTCATCAGAAATACTTTATTTATAATACTGTAGTCAGGACTTCGAATTCCATTAAAAATGGATTTCAAACAAAATACTTTTAAAAAATGTATATCACCTTGCGGAAAGTTTTTACGAAAAACTACATAGATTAAAACAAGATCTTAGAAATTCTTTTTTTTTCGTAGATATTTGTAGTGAGACGTAAAGTAGCGTTGTTTGTTTGAAAAACCAAGAAATCCTCCGCCCTCAAACAATATCACTCTATGTCTCGCTAAAATATCTATGAAAAACTATGGATTTCTGAGACAAACAAACCTCACTTTATGTCTCACTATGAAAAATTAAGAATTTTAAGATCTTGTCTCAATTATATAGTTTTTCTGTACTTTTTTGTAAAAATTTTTGTTTCGCTAGGGCAGGAAAAACCATTTTGCATTTGAAAACTATTTAAAATACCTATTTATCCATTTTATATTTAAAATGGATTTGAAGAATTTATTTTGCATTTTGCATTTTAAACACTTTTTAAAAGTATTTTTTTTTACAATTAGTATTTTAAATGGAATTCAAAATTCATTTTATCCAGCCCTGTGCATAATACGTATTGCATAAGGAAATATCAATCCACCAATCAAAGTCTTTCGTTTCCTTCCTTTCCATGAAATAAAAAACTCTAATTAATTGAATTTCTTATGTCTTATGTGTTATGTGTTATGCAAAAGTCTATGCTCTTCGAGAGCTTCTTTAGACTTATGGCTCTCACACATGAAATATGTACGATAACAGATCATAAACATAACATAAAACCACTGAACTAATAAGCATCCAGCATAATGATTTTCGCCTTATTGATTTACATAAGATGCTCAATACTCCAGCGGTCTTATATTATGCTTATGCTCTATTAATATTTTTGCTTCAACATTGAATAACTCGATGAAAAAAAATCGTACGAAACTTCGTAAAAAAGCAAATTAAAGATAAAGATTCGCTCTTTCGATGTAAATCGTATTTGTGTACAATTTTTAATCCACTCCGCAAATTTCTCGAAAAATTTTGAAAGCTAATATATCTTCATTTATATTTGTGTAATTTCGTAAAATCTCCATGAGACCGTTTTTTAAAGCAGCGATTTGAAAAGTGGAGGTTTCAATTTGTAAAATGCTTTTTTAAACATCCCGATACGACGATTTTTGACAAAATTCTATCTCGAAATTTGCCTATTTTTGCAGAGTGAAACAGGTGTTGCGTTAATTTTGCTGGCCAGTATATATTAAATAAACGCTAACATTATAACATTAATCTATGAATACGTCCTTTTATAAAAATCTATAATATCTATATATAACGTAAACTATATGTTAAGTAAGCGCTACATCATAAGTGCGTTCTCCATACCGATTTACACTATTTGTTATCATTATATATATATATATTACTTTCTTCTGCAGAATATCTTCTTATAATAAACCTTATCATACACCTCGTATATTGGGAAGAAGATTTACACTGACTCCTACAGCTTACAAATACCTGGATGTCGGAATCATCGTGGGACTCGTGTCTTTTGTAGAAATTGCAATTGGCGACAACCAAGGTAACAACATAATCTTGCTTCGTGCAATGTAGCGAGCTTTCATCGAAAGACGCCCAGGTATTGAGTGGTTCGTGCAATTGATCGCATCTTCATCATTATTGATCCAAAATCTTATGATAAAAATCGAAAAAAGGATGATGTGAATGTAGTCAAATTAACATTGCGCATGTTTATATATGAAGCCGTTAATCATGCTCTTCATGTTCAAACTTAAACATTGCGTCGAGAACGTATATGCTGTGCCAGTATATGCATATCGTAAATGAAAAAAAAATTTAAATATTTTGTAACACTTTTATGTGAAAATTGTATCATCGATAAATGTGATACTGTAGACTTTTTGCTCAAAATTTATAATAAAAATTTAAATATAGAGTATAAGTTAATAGTTTATGCTTTTTAGATAATATTGTAAACAATGTGAAAGTAACTATACATTTTATTGCTAATCGGAAGCAAATGCTTAAAATTTGATTTGAAATTAACTAAATTATATTAAATTAAAGTTCCTGCTTATAAATATTGTAAGAACTATATTGTATTATGTGTAAAAATAAACGCATATTTAAACTATATGTCTAAGTGTATACATTATTCATTTCTTTCTTATTATCGCAGCGCTATCATATTATACGCGTCGCCAGCATCTTCGTGCTTGACGATACTGCGACGGACAGTCGCTCATGTATTAAGCGTTCGCTCTATTTAAATCATTAAATAAAAAAACATATGATAAAAAATTTTTGCGTGCGAGAAGAAGATATAACGGGAGCGACAATGCGGTGGGAAAGATGACGATACGTAAGAGGAAGAGAGATGGTAAATATATGCGATAAATGTATGCAAGCCTTTGTTACCGATGCATTTTTGGGAAAGACGCCAGGCGGCGAGGGTGAAAAATACGAAACGCATAGCGGAATGTCATCATGTTTATGTAATCCACCGATGTCCTATGTTCTGTTTACATAAACAGAGGGCCCTGGTTATCACACAAACAACGATGCCGCCAACCGGGTACTTTCCCCGCGCCTAAGAATACTCTTCCCTCTCTCCCCCCCTCCCCGCGCCTACGAGTGTTACATCCTGATAAAATCCCCTCTTTCTTTATTATAAATATATGATTTATATCTTATTTTTATCGTATCTCTAAGTTAGTATTTCATCTTAATCTTGATATTTCATCCTTATTTTATCTTTATCTCAAAACCGAAAACCTTTTTTTCTTTTAAGAGAGTACATTTAGTTCCTTTATTTAAATAATCAAACCAACAGATAGCTCATGTTATATACCTTTATGCGTCACACAGATTATCTACCCTAAAGAATGTCTAAGAATATCCCACGATCTTTCTCAAAAAAGCCTTTCTATAAAATAATAAATAAAAGCGAATATTAACATTATATTAATGATAATGTATATTACATTCACATTTAGCAATTAAGCAATTAACAATAAAATAGAAATCTTTCCGAAAAAATGCAAGAACGAATACCTTTTTCTTTTTTTTTCTTTTTTCAATAAAATTAAACCAATTTTAGATATATGATTCAGAATGTAGTAGATTCGCCTCGCATAAGGATGTTAGTTAAAGAAGACTGAATTTTTATTATAAATTATTAAAATTCTCAACTATTACCTATTAAGATTAAACTTGTAGAGTGGGAAGTAGAACTTACGCGGAGCCTTGCTGTCTTATCTTAAGGAAACAAGCAAATATAGGTTCTCAAATTTTGAGGAGTATTGATTGGTCCTGAAAGGACACGCCCACATTCAAATATATTTTCCAAAATATAAAAGGAGCTACCAAAAGCAGAAACAGGCATTCATTCGCTTTCATTTCATTCAATTCATTCAATTCATTTCATTCAGTCATCATTCTGAAAAGCAGAAGTAGAAACCTATCTAGTATAGTCGGAAATTAGTTAGATCAAGATAAGAACTATCCTCGCGCTATCCTTCGTCAGAAACACGCTCGTATATTTTTCTCGCATTGTTTTATTTTTCTTATTAAAATGAAAATACTGAATTGAATCGACTGAAACCTAAATCTTTGCGTCTCATTTAATTACATACAAGTACGTATACATGATTATCCGATGGGCTGTCGCTGCCAATAGCGTAGCCCCCGTTTTACAGCAGTTCTTCGGAACATTGATAATTCTTTAGTATTAATGCCTCCATGCCTACTAAAAAAACCGGACGAAGACAGCGAAAGAAGAGATTAAGATTTCAAATAAAATCAGCTCTCATTTCAAATCACGATCCTTTCTCTTATTTCCAAAAATTAGCGCAGTTATTAAATCAAAACAAATCGGCAGATTCAACCCACAAACGCGTATATACTCTCGAGAAATTGGAAATCAATCTCATGTTTCCTAACTATAAGGACATTCGAAAAGTAAATCCACGAAAAGTAAAGTCGATTCACGTAGATTCGCCTATAAGCTTCGTAATTTTTTTGACAGGGTTCAAGATTATACTTGCGAATAATTATCCAATACTTTCTAGTGAACATTCTTAACCGCATAATTTGATCTCCGATTCCTGGGTAAAATGCCCAAGTAAATTACTTAAATGCATTGACTCAAAATCAGAGAAAATTTCAACAACGACGTGACATACAACCCCTCCCTGCGCGTACTCCCTGCGCCCCGTGTCTTCAGAGGACCTGAGATAGAACTGGCCTACTTCGCATCGTTGCAGCCACGCGAACACTTTATCAGAGTAGCGACCTGGCCGCACTACTTCAATAGTTCGCATTCCACTCACTCGTGATTTTCTATGTCTTTTTCATAGTCTTTAAAGCACATTTTTACAGCACTTGCATGTGATTTATTTACATACGCAGCACCGCTTTACATCTAGAATGTCATAGTGTTTTATCACTTTGGTATTATGTTCGTCTACTAAGGTGCACTCTTCACAAGGATAGCATAATTGATTACGTATATACTTATCGCGCAAATCGCACGAAACACTTTTTTAGCAGAATTTTTCTCGCGATCATAATATGGCATTACTAAATTGTCAATTCAACTTTTCACCACCTGCGGAAATCTTAATACGCCTGCAGCTATATTGAATTTTCTTCTCACTTTTCATTGACTGACACTGTTCCTTTTAAACTGCAAGTTTTGTATCAAAATCTCTCTTCAAAAATCAATGTGCACTATTTCGTCTCCTAATCATCCGAACCAATATTCCTTTTTATTGTCATTGATGACTCCCTGTTTCTCACCATGTGTACCTATTTCTCGTAGGAACTGCACCGGCGACACATCTTCGCACATCTTTATCTCTCCTCCGTGATCACAGGCACACTTTTCGCGTTTATTTTCGTTCACAATATTGTTCACAATAATTTTTTCAATGTATGCAGAGACACATGCTGCACGGGAATATAATATATGTCTCTCCGAAGTCTCTCCGCAATTCGTGCACGACCTGCTAGTCTACTGAAAGAATCGGTCTCATGCTTCCTGATAAGATACATTCCTCCATTCCTCGTCAATGTCAGCTATACGAATCATGCAGGATGTACATATGATTAAAGCATCACCCGCTGTATAATAACAGTAGATTATGCAGTTCTTAGTACGAGTTCAACGTATAGATTTCTGAAAACGACACAAGTTTTCTACGCGATCCATATCGTACTCGTTCATATCACTAGCACATTCTCTATCATCAGATAGCATTTCTTCGTCGGACAATTCTTGGTCCATTATGTCCTCAAATTCTACATCCATTTCTTCAAACATCTCATCCTTCATATTCGCGAGTTGACTACATTTCTGATATTCTCGAACTCTACACCGTCCATGTTCGTTCTCGACGTTCGCACGATGGTTAGCCATACTTTTTCACATTACACATTATTGCGATCGATTCGGATCTTACAAGACGCCAACTGAGATGCTGCGCGCTGATAATCCATTATATATTCCATTTGCGACTTCTTTGTCCCTTCGTCTATCTCCTTTTGAGTCACACTTTGTGATCACAATATCGACGACATGTCACCGATTTTATCTTAGAAAAAAAAATGTTATCGGTGCTTCTCTTAATGCATCATGACATGTCATCTCGATCTCGCGATTCTTCTCAGATAAATGTCGTTATCGACGCTTCTGACCTTGAAAGAAAGAATTGTGAGAACAGTATGATTTTATTATCCCTCAATAACAGCGCTTTGTTTAATAATCAATACATCATCAATATCATCAATCTCCTAGACAAAATATCTTGTCCGTGGCTCGCGCATTTTGGAGTGGATGTGGGGTCTGCGGTGGCGGCGACTCGCATCGCATTTTGAGTGCGGCGACAGCATGTATCATTGATATCGGTAAATACCGATAGCGCTGGGACCTTCTCTTCTCCCGCGCTTACGAGTACTCTGCGCCCCCCTCTAAGCCTCCATGGCTTAAAACTCCCCTATATATACTACTAATTGTCAAACTCTCTTCTTCCGTCGGAATGATGACGAGGAAAGAAAGCCATTCGTTCGTTAATTTCAATAACTGAAACATTTCGTTCAATAGAGATATTCTCTCGTAGCGAATTTCGTTTTATATAATATATATAATTCATAGCGCGACTAATCGATTACTATATCTAGTTTTGTATGTACAATTTGCTAAAGCAACGTTACCAGAGCAATGGTAGCAATAACCGAATCGAATTGAGTTAAATAACATTTTGTATGTCAAAATATAAATCAATTCATTTCCGTGATTAATTAAACATATATTAATCTATATTTATCTATATTAACATATACAGTGTATCTAAAATAACGTCTACTAATCACATAGCACTATTCCTAACAAAAAAATAAATCGAAAAGTTTTCCACTATTTTACAATTTTCGCAATATTTTTTAGTCATCGAATGTGCAAAATATCTAAAAAATTGTGACGTATAAGACAACTTTAAGATATCTTTAAGAGTTCTTTAAGAAACATCTTCAAGATAAGACAAAGAAACTTCACTGAAAGATATTGTACATCGATTTATCCGATTTATCGTTTACTTTAGAAATTATTATTAATATCTTGTTAACTGTTATGAAAATTGCAAAATAGTAGAGGGCTTTTCGATTTAATTTTTTTATTAGGAACAGCGCTGTATAATTAATGAGTGTTATTTCAGATACACCTTTTGTATATAGTAAATAATAATTAATTAAAAATTTGATTGAGTTAAAATTAATATATTTCTTGAATTATAAATTGTTTAACTTCATTATATTAATTAAATTAACTACGTATTGAGTAGAACTAGTAAATATACTAAAATAATTTTGATATTATCATTTGAATTTAACAGTAGAATTTTTTACAGTTTACAATTCGTGTTTCTTTTCATTAGCATGGAAAGCTAAGAGCAAAATAAAGGGATAATAAATTGTAAAAAGAAGTGACACTTTCAGACTTCTCGATCCATTCACATTAATTCTCAAAAAGCAAACGAGAAAGCAGATATCGGCGGATTTGTCTGTGCGGCCACGCGATTTACATTCGGCAAAACGCGCACTAATTACGAACATGCGTTTACTAAATTATCGATCACCCTGCTTTTATTTCACATCTTAGGATACATGCAGAATTAATAGTCATATGCAAGCATATGAGAGAGCGTTAACTAATGTGACTTCTTCTATGCTTCTTTTATAGTCTCCGCAAGCCCTTAGGAGTCCTTCCGTCAGCGGAAGCGTCGAGAATCCCTCCCCGGGGAAGATAGTCTTTATCCGACGAACGTTTTGTAATTGTAACGTCGTGGAGGCCACTTTGCCTTCCCTTCGCATGTGGTTTGCTTAAGGCTCAGTTGCATTAATGTCACTTTGACTTTAAGCGAGACTTAAAACTCTGTCTCTTTTAAAGTCAAAAAGAGATACCAGGTATGTAAATATAAAACCGGAATTTTTTTATAGAAAATTTTTATAGAAAATACACGTTTATTGCATGAAAATGATAAAAAATATTTTATTCTAAGTATTGCCTATCGGTTTATATATAGCTATACATTTATATATTTATATATAGCTATACATTTTTTCCACCTGTTTGACAATTTGTGGATGCCACGTCAAAAAATTTGTTGCTCTTTTGAGCCAAACTAGTCATCTAGCCATCTTCGTAAGAAGTGAAGCGCTGCTGAGCAAGTGCGTGTCCCATCGATGCAAATAAGTGGTAATCGGACGGAGCCAAGTCTGGTGAGTAAGCCGCATGCGAAAGTATTTCCCAACCAAATCGTTTCCTTGAGTTTTGCTGTGTGTGATGGTGCATTATCATGAAGCAAAATCACTTTGTGTTGTCTTTTTTGATATTTCGGTTTTTTCACACAAAGCTTGATTCAAATTGATCATTTTTTGTCGGTAGCGTTCAGTATTAACAGTTTCGCCAGGTTTTAACTCATAATAGATCACACCTTTCTGATCCCACCAAACACAAAGCATTGTTTTCCGTCCATAGCGATTTGGCCTTGCAGTCGATGTCGATGGTTCGCCTGGAGTTATCCATGATCTTTTACGCTTAGGATTCTCAAAATATCCACTTTTCATCGCCAGTTACAATTCGATGGAGAAATGACTTTCTTTTGTACCTGGCGAGAAGCATTTCGCAAGTGGTTTTTCGGTTTTCCTGCTGTCTTTCATTCAGTTCATGTAGAACCCATTTTCTTCTGGATCTTTCCCATGGATTTCAAACGTATGGAGACAGCTTCTCGTGTCACATTCAATTGATCTGCGAGTTGTTGTTGAGCGTTCTCATCCAACAATGCTTGCAATTCGCTCTTCAAACTTTTTCGGTGATTTTCCACGTTCTTCGTTTCTCGCGTCAAAATCGTCACTTTTGAATTTTTTAAACCACTCAAAGCACTGTGATTTACCAAGAGTATGCTCACCGTAAGCATTCGATACGATTCTACAGCAGTTTTTTTCAAATGCTAACAGAAAATCAATGCTGTCCGCAAATCGTAGTTTCCAGGCACAAAATTCGACGCTATTACAAACTATACTGTTGTATGAAACTTGTATTGTTGTGAGTTGAAAATCTTTGTCAGATGTCAGAACAAGGAAATGGCGTCAATGCCGCCGTCTGACGGTAACTACATTAACAGCTATGGCTATCTATTGGTAAATTCCGGTTTCATATTTACCTGGTACAAGACAAAGTAGGCCCTTGTGCCTTCTGCGAATTTATCTCTATTTGACAGCTCATTATCCGATAATGATAGGCATGCCAGAGAATAGCAATTACAACATCAATTCAGAGGATCGATCTGTCTGTCACTGTGTAACTCGTTTATCCCTCATTTTCATTTTTCTCATCTACCGTCGACCCATAGCTATATATTATTTCAATATCGTTTGCGAAGCACTTAAGGATATAGTTCTTATTTGCTATTTTTCATTATCAGTACAATGGGAATTCTGGATTACGTATATAGCAATCGCTAGCATCGCAGTCGTGAGAGAAACTTGTTGGAGAGGGAAGGAAGGGGATGGGATAAGGGAGCGCGTAGAAAAGAAAGTAAAAATGTAAAAATGCTGCGTAAAGAAAAGAAGTAAAAATGCAAAAATATTTAATTGATATCCTGACATCTCCCGATACCTCCTCCGCTATCAACGCCATCTAATCGTTCTCCTCATCCATCTCCTCCATCCACGCAGTCTCTTCGGCTCAAATGGTAATCGCTGCCTCCTCCTCAGCCTCTGCCGCCACCGCAGCAAAATATATTACACAAAATTATAATAATTCCTTTTCATCAGTTAAATCTAAAAAGTCGAGCATGAACTCGATTACTCATACAAAATGCGAAATTAATAATCGGGAAGCTATCATTGAATTCATGATCGATTTCTTTCTCCTCTTCGGTAGGAGCATCCTCACTGACAGAGACATTCTCCTCCTCAATTTCGCCGATCTTCATGAGAGACATCCTCCTCCTCCTCCTCATTATTTTTTTCATTTATAGAGCTCTCTTTTATCATACGCCATTTTAAATACAATTGATGAATCCGCGCGCGAACAAAACGTGGACAAGACTGACGTTGAAAAATATTCTTCGCTGTAGCGAGACTGCCCGGAATTTATCTTTGACAGTTGGTGTATATAAAATAAAATAAATCAAAAAATGTTGCCGCAAGAAGATCGATGTAATAAGTTCGGAGACAGTTTTGTTGTGCATAGAGCATCCGGCTATCAAATGTTACCGTTATATGCATTGAAATATTGAGTAGCCGCAACCTGAGCTCTATCTCATATACTTGCCATATACTTACCATCTTTTTCTCGACACGTTATGCCGCTCGTTGCGATTCATGTGGTTCCTATACTTATGATTTTTTCTTATTGCAGCTTCCCTGTGACTCCTTTTACTTGTTCTCATACGCAAAATGTATATAATACATATACATTATTTAATTCTATTGTACTTATTCGATTATTTTCTAATGATGCTTTTAAAACGAGCGCAGCAATATTGTCAGACAAGATGATATCGTAGATGATGTTGCCAGCATATAAATAATATGTAATATGAAGAAACCAAGAAGGTAGGAAGGAAAAAAATGAATAAATATCGTAAAGACGGAATGAATAATTTCAAACGTTGAAACATACAGTTTAAATATTGGTTTATTTTTCATATACTATACAGGATGTTTGGAAATACTCGCCAAATATTTCATGGGCAGGTAGAGCGGACTAAACTGAGTCGAAAAGTTCTCTATCATTTTTTGTACGTTTCCCCAATAGTTAACGAGATATTAATCCTTAAAAATAGCGAATACTACTGCGAAGTATATACGCCTACCGATCGCTTGACGTGCGGGCCGTGGAGAACGGGATAACCTGGCAAGCGCGCCGTCCGAGCTATGGAGGCTTACGGCAGTGTGCGCGGCGCGGGACTTGCCAGTCAATTCCCAACTCCCAAGACCCGCGCGCCAAGCGATCGGTAGGCATATACACTTCGCAGTTGTAGGCCGGGCGAGCGCGCGTTTTAAGGATTAATATCTCATTAATCTCATATTGAGGAAATTTATAAAATAGAGGATTTTTCGATTCAGTTTAATCCGCTCTACCTGCCCATGAAATATTTGGCGATTATTTCTAGATCACACCCTGTATATTATCATCCATAGTGTAATTAATAATTCACATTCAATATTTGAATTTTTATGATAAATCTTCTGTTTGCCGCATCGTGTTTGTTATTTGATCGCGTCTCGCGATGACATCAATGTAATTAAATACAACAAAAATGCAACGTTGCAATTTCGCAAGCGTCGACGGCTTAGATTTAATAAAAGATATTTTAAGGACATGCCGCGTCGAGTCACAACATGTCACAACATATTCGAGTGATAACATTATCATCAATGTAATGTGATACAAATGTCACGTAATCAAGTAAAATGATATAAAATGGTATAAAGTAAATAATATAAAATGAGAAGATTTAGACACACCGCGTTATTTAACGCAAGCGATAACATGGAGCGCGATTTGATAGAGCAAGCAACCCAGCTAAATACCAGAGAAGAGTATGTTGCATGGGAATGATGCGACGAGCTCATAGAATTTCTGGAAGAGCAGAGTCGTACTAAACGCCCGCAATTATCGATTGGCAAAAGACAATCAGTGACCGCATGTATCGCGAGGCGCAAGAGTTTGAAAAATTCAATGCGTGGACGATTGCATGTGGGTGCCAGATATGGACTTTGATGAGATCAAAACAGCGTTTAAGAGTCGTATATTGACAGACGCTATGATAAACTCTAATTACATTTTGGAAGACATTGACAGTGTAGTATTAGAGCGAGTGCGAGACACTATAGAAAGACATGACAGTGTGAAAGTGAACACAGCATGCAATGGCGAGTTTGTAGCGGGAAATATATGCATCAATATCGCCACCCGAAACTTTGAACTCTTTTGAACAACAAATGTGCATGAGTGATATGAGCGGCATGTCATCAAGTTCATCTTGGCATCATTGGTCAGCGAGTGGACATTATCGCGAATTCTCAATTTGGTAGTGAACGTGAATAAACACAATCCCCTGCGCGCGGGATGTTACTTCGAGGAAAGAAATTATACTTAAGAAAGCGATGATTAGTATGCGTTCAACAGACACTGATCATCGCTTTCTGCGTGTTTCGCATGATGATAGCCGCTCTATACCCGGCTAAAAGTCATGTGGATAGAAAATCGTCGTATCCGCATTACACTGCAGTGTTAAATCTTGCAAGTATCGAATTTCTCATAATGTTCAAAGACATTAAAAAATTCGAAAATCTCAACAACGTATCGACATGTACGGCATCGAGCCGAGAAGATAAGCAAATCCTTCCTCTATGAGCGTGTATACACACACACACACACACACACACACACACACACCCACACACACACGCCCACACGCACACACGCCCTCACCCACACACACACACACACACACACACACACACACACACACACACACACACACACACATTTAACCCCTATTTATTGTATATAGTTCTATTATACTGCGCGTTCGTAGTACCAAGAAAACATGGGGACGAATGTTCTCGGACATTTCCCGGAGAGGATACCCCGTATACCCCAGGCAGATTTCGCGGGGCCGTCATTCTGACCAAATAGTCACAACTGACCGCCACAACCGACCAACACTGAATTTTTTAAGATTTCATTTGCCAATTTCTATCGAGAAAACACAATTCCTCGACCTATCCACTCTCTCCGTCCTTGACCCTGCAATCCGAGACATACTAAATTATTCTCCTTCCTCAATTGAAGAACGATTATCTTCTCCTCCTTTAGACCTCCTACTTCCTCCTCCATATCAGTCAGATCCCGTATCAATTGACTATATGATCTTTTATAGGCATTTAATTCAAATGTGCTACTGCACTATTTTTCTCGCCGTCAATTCTCAATAATCTTATCTTCCTCCTCTCCTATTCACCCACACACAATCACAAATTTTTGTTTGTATTTAAATCGAGATCCGAAATAATGTAAAATGCACCTATGCGCGCACGCCACAAATTCAGTCATAATGTTAATAAAATTTTGTAACTAATATTAAATATAAATCATCGTCTTTCTAACTTCTTTGTAACTTAATTCTAATTATTTTATAAATAAATGTAAGTTTTTTTTTAAATGAATATCCTTTTCAGCTTCTATACTTATTTTAAACCATTACTCGTTTTCCTCCCCTTTTAAAACCTAAGATTGTACGTGGTCAAAGGGATTAAATTCCTTGATCCAAAAATAAGACCGATGTTCGCACTGTCTATCAGAACAGGTGTCAGAGCGTCCTTTGGATAAAAAGTACGTTCGACTAGGTGTTCTCCTCCATGCATATATCTATGAGATTGATCTAACCGTTTTTCCATATTCTCTCTCTCCATTTTTTTTTTAATTAAATTTTCCAGGGAATATAATATTGCATAAAGTGCCATCTTTTTTTATGCCTTTAACTAAGTCTATAGGTATTGTTAAATAGAGATACCATGTCTAAAGATAAAAGTTTCATCTTCATTAATTTCAATTTCCGTCAATTTGTCAGTAAGTTGATAACTATTGCCAATAGAACTGTCTGTTAGCTTTTGTTCAAAATTTGTGTAAAAATGTAGCTGTGTTATGTAATGTGCTACCCACTGATGATACAATAATGCGTAATGGATAACCTACCTTGTGTACCTTAATGACCACAATCACGGAGCAAAACAGGATTACAAAAGTTCAGATATTTAAAATTTGTGTCAGTAATAAATACATATTGTTTTCATTTTCTTCCATCGTCTTGTAATTGATCTGCAATCAATTTGTTGGATTGCGTAATATTCTAGTACAGGATCTGAGTGTCTCTCAGTAAAATTTCCATCTTCAAAATGTAGTCATATGTTTGTCTATAGTCACCATCACATTGCCTTGTCAGCATGAGTGAATAAAATTTGAAAGTTATTCTTCAAAAAAGATTTAGTTGCTATCATTAATGTACGTATTGTATTTTCTATTTCTGTTTTGTTTGAAAGATTTTTCTTATCATAAATATTACCAAAGAACGTAACAAATTTCATCCTAATATGTTTAATGCAGTCATTTTAAGTGTATAAGCTTAAATCCATTGTTTGCTCACAGGTGGCACTAGTGAGCGTACAAAGCTATCATGGGCACTTTTTTTTATGTGTTTGACATAATCTGTCAACATTAACCAGTGCACATCATCAGCAATTTTATATAACAACATACATTTTTTCTTTCGTAATCATGTCTAGTTTTTTGCTAAAAAAAGAAGCATATGCGGGAAGCTTTGCTTTTCTGTTTCAATTTGAAGAAATCGGCTGCCGAATCGCATCAAATGTTTATAGAGACCTATGGCGACAATGCTTTATCGGAAACAACGTGCAGAGGTTGGTTTCGCCGGTTCAATGACGACAATTTTAATCTGAGTGACAAGAAGCGTGAAAATCAGTTCAAGAAGGTTGAGGACTGTCAATTGCAGGCTCTTTTGGACGAGGACGATACCCAATCGCAAAAAATGCTTGCCGAGCAATTGAGCGTTTCTCAAGCAGCCATTTCTATGCGACTACATGCCATGGGGAAGGTTCAAAAGATCGGAAAATGGGTGCCGCATGAACGATAGGCAGATGGAGCGACGCCAAAACACATGCCAAATTCTACTTGCCAGACAAAAAAGAAAATCGTTCCTGCATCGGATTGTGATGAGGCGATGAAAAGTGGATCTATTTTCAGAATCCTAAACGCGAGAAATCTTGGGTTGATCCCGCCCAATTATCAACATCTTCCTCAAGATCAAATCGATTCGGACGGAAGACGATGCTGTGCGTTTGGTGGAATCAGGAGGGTGTCATTACTACGAGCTGTTAAAACCTGGTGAATCTGTTAATGCTCACCACAACCACCAACAACTGATCAAATTGCACTGTGCTCTATGTAAAAAAAGGCCGCATTATCGGAAAAGACTTGATAAGCTGATTTTCCTCCACGACAACACATCATCGCACACGTCAATAATGGTCCAAAACTACTTGGAGACACTCAACTGAGAAGTGCCACCCCATCCCGCTTACTCACCAGACCTTCTGACTATCACCTGTTTTCGTCGATGGGCCACGCGCTCACTGAGCGGCACTTCAATTCTTACGAAGACATCTGAATATGGCTTGATGAATGATTTGCCTCGAAAGATGAGGAATTTTTTTGGCGTGATATACACAAATTGCCCGAAAGATGGGAAAAATGTATAGTTAGCGAGGGCAAGTACTTTAAATAAATTTTTTTATTTTTACTTTAAATAAATTTGTTTTTGCTTCTTAGGAAAAAAACGGTGTTTTTCTGACTAAAAAACAGCGGATTTAAGCTTATACACCTGATTTATATCAACATCCTAATTAACTTTTGGAATTCTTTTGATAAAATTTCTTTTTCTTCTTCTGTTTGGGGCATTTTTATAATACTTTTTCCATGGTCTAGTAAATAATCAATAACTTTATTTATATGACGAAACAAAGTATTAGGTGTACAACTTCGCTTCCGCCGTTTTTTTTCGAAATTCGAGCCTTTATTATAAAAAACTGGTTGTACATTTATGATTCAAAGTATTGTCCATCGCTGGCCACTACTTTCTCCCATCTTTCGGGTAGCGAACGAATCCCGCGTCGAAAAAACTGGTCATCTTTTGAGGCTATCCACGAATCGATCCAATTTTTTACTTCTTCATAAGACCGGAAGTGCTGGTCAGCCAGCCGTGTGCCATTGATCGAAACAAGTAATAGTCAGAGGGAGCAACGTCTGGAGAATACGGCGGGTGGGGTAGGACTTCCCATTTCAACGTTTCCAAGTATGTCTTGACCACTTTCGCAACA
>Ga0157364_1002848_pt1 | contig 16479 bp, 3 predicted proteins | sample AttsexASBM2_FD_111476 | JGI IMG/M metagenome (GOLD analysis project Ga0157364, IMG submission 111476) | Fungus gardens microbial communities from leaf cutter ant in Ribeirão Preto, State of São Paulo, Brazil - Atta sexdens ASBM2 | ecosystem: Host-associated > Fungi > Mycelium > Unclassified ...
CTTAATATTGTATACATTTATACACATGTGTCATCTATTTATATATATATATATATATATATATATATGCATACATATATCAGAAAATTCTTGTGATGATATACTTAAAAAATCATGAAACTCATTTACAAAATATTTTAAAAAGAAAAAAAGTAAAGCAACATGAAGAAATAGAAATTTTTATCTTTACTAATTGTAAGTTAACTCTTAGTACATACATATTGGGTTATTCATAATTTGCACATTTCTTTTCTTCGAAAAACTAAGCATCAAGTAACATTTATATAATTCTTTTTAATACATAACTTTATAAATACTTTCTAAAGATGTTAAAATGTATGTAAGAATAATTAATAAATTTTGTATATTGTTAAAAGGATAATGAAAATTAACTCGGGACAGGAATGATTACATATGTAATAAAGACCGGAAATCATATATATATATATATATATATATATATATATACATATATACATACTGTAAGGCTTAATCGCGAAAGTACATCATAATCATCGAATTTCGCTGAATCGAATTTTGTTTTTAAAACCATACGATACATTTCGGTATCACTGAGTGAGTCATTGCTGCCAAAAAAGCAAAGACCAAAGCTAACCTTACTCTTAGCCTCGTTTCTCAAAATATTTTGTAGTGCGAAATAACGGTAAATATAACACACAGTTATATCGTAGTAATATTTTGTGACTGGCTGGCAGGCGGCCTTGATGCTTGTTTTGATTGCGCGCTACGAAACGCACAGAGCGAGACCATGAGCTGTGACGTAGCAGAAGCTGCCGCAAGCTGTGACATAGCGCGTGGTGTTATCATTTATCAAGCAGCAATGCTCCATAATGAACGTTACGAGCGTCAAATAAAACGCACTCTTAGTAGAACCTAATGGCGCAAACAGCTCCCTATTCTCGTATTATCTATCGAAAAGCATTTACATTAAATATCATGAGAAAATATGATTATTTCTTATGAATAATTATTAACCTGCATCGTTCACTATCCTGTTAAATCTATAGTGTTAAATTTAATCTAACGTAAGTCACTACTGCTCTTACTAAATATATTAATCATTATTTTTTACTAAAACGATAGTTGTATAGTGTCAAATATAACCATTGTTTTAGTACAAAATATAAATGATTAATAAATGATTAAAATAATATTTAATAGGAGCGGTAATGACAGACATTAAGTTAAATTTGACACTATAGATTTAATAGTGTAAACTCTTACTATTAATGATAAATTCGTAAACGTATCAAAACTTATTTAAACAGATTTATATCGCGCAATTTATTTATTTGTGCTGATAAAACGATAGCAAATTATAATTTATCATGTTTAAACTATGTATTTATTATGTCTAACTTATGTATTAAACGGTTAGACGAGAATTGTTTTTTAAATAGTGTTGTTAAATCGAATGTATCTCGTATATCATGCTTTGAGTTTTTTGCTAAATTAAATAAAATTAAGTATAATATCCTTATCAGTTTTAAATTATTAATATTTCTTATCCTATTCTGTAATAAATACTGATACTATTCCTTTCTCAAATATTCAGACACATGTCATAGGACTATATGTCATTTCAGATAACTTATCTAATAAAAGAGACTTATGATTGCTAATTATAACTATTTATTATTATAACATGCTAATTTTAATCTGAACTTTTAGAACCCTTCCATATACAATGTGTAATGATAATGGCTGGCCTTTATTCTAGTTAAAGTACGACGCGTGAAATTCCATATTTTTATCAAAGAGAACAGCAGAACAGCTCTTTGATTATTTCAGAATTAATATCATTATAATACAATTTCGTATAAATTAAAATTCATAATCTTTATTATGTGTACATATCTATATGTACATCTATATATATAATGTACAAAATAATTTTGACAGTATTATAATGAACATAGTAATTGAAATTCAAGTAAAGTATGCACATATCGATAATTAAATTTATAAAAATGGAAATGAAAATGAATGAAAAATATGTTTAATCGAGAAAATATGAAAATAAAATTTATATCGACGATAACATTAACTGTGTGGGATTCCGTGTAATTTATTCTGAACTTTTTACTCTACATATTTTTGAGAGGTAAAATTCAGTATCAAATCGAAAAAAAATGAATCTTACATTCTCTTAATTGATCAATTTTCACTAGTTTATTTTTACTAATTACAAGTAGATTAGAAACCCTATTATGAGAGTCTGACCATAAAATTTTTCAAACTTTTGATAAGCTGTCGTTTTTGTGTCAATTCTGTAAGACAGAATGAGTAAGATAGTGAATTATAAGATATGAGAATAAGATAACATACATAGGCCGTATTCAAGGAGACGCTATTAGCGCTATTTGTGTCATTCTATCTTCATCGTCCATTAGACATGAGACAAGGATAATATTACACAAATGGCGCTGATAGCGCGCTTCTCGAATATATAAAAAAGGATATATACCCTCCTTTCTCACTCTTGCTTTTGTTTTGATAAAATTACTCTTAGCCAAATTCTGTTAGTCTCTAGGGTAGATTATAGGCATGTGGAGAACTGTTATAATTCATGAATGAAATATTAATATAAGATGTGTTAATGATATAATAGATAAAAATGTAATTAAACTATATAATAATAATTGTAATATTAGAATCATGCAATGTATTGTATGAGATTAATAGAACATATACAATAAGACAAAATTTGTTAAATGCAATCGATAAATATTTTACTTTTAAATTCTTATTAAGATTTAGCAACTTGTATTTTTGGTTCAAAATGATGTTTCAAAAATTTATCTAATTTTTATTATATAATAAAAATTTTATTAAATATAAAAATATAAAGATTTAAATGTTCATGCGCATCAATATTATTCGTTCAAAAAAACTCGAAATTTAAAACTCGATATTTTCAATATTATAAAATTGTGAGTTATACGTATTACCATAAAATATTGGATATGTGAAATTATTATCAGTTGTATTCAAAACATTTTATTTCTCAATTTGTATTTGTTTAATATTGTATATATGTATCTCACAAACTCGGAAAATATTCAAAAGAATTTCTTTCTCTCTAAATTACATTCCACAATAAATAATTGTCAGAAGCAATTGCAAAAAGCGTGGTATTTCTTTTCACATTTTTGAGCGCGTTCGCTGCCTCGGACTTTATCATTGTTTTTCATATCAGATGGGCGTTAACGAATGCATTCGTATTGATAAAAAAATCATAATAATCGTTATTGTAAAAAATTCTTGTCGATTCGATATTTTATTGAAAATAAAGTATTCTCGTTGCAAAGAATTAAACCAGGCTTCTTTTTTAAATAAATTTAGATTTCCAGAAGTAGTGATTTCAGTAATGAGTAGACGACGATTACGATCACATAATTTTTAATGAGAGAAAATTTTATTCTTCTCTCGATAAATATTCTCTCATTGCTATTATTAATATTAATTCTGTCTTCATAAAAAAACAATGGAAATAATAAAAATAAAAAAACAATGGAAATAATAAAAGTATAATTGATGGATAAACGAGAAATTTATTAATAATTTTGTGTTATATAAAACGATGAATATAACTTTTTAATTGTTAGTCTATTAATAATTGTGTCACACACATAATTATCCCTTAATAATTATTATCCCTTCAATTTACATAATAAATATAAAAATTTCTGATAAATTTTGCTTTATATATGTTTCTGATGTTTTCCTGTAATTCTATAAAATATCTTAAATATAAATATTTAATTTGATTGTACTACATTTTGTAAATAAATATTAATATTTATATTAATATTTATTTACAAAATGTAGTTGTATTATTATATGTAGTTGTATATAAAATAATAATAATAATTTTATATTTATATCATATAGGTTTTATCGATTATGTATTACGTATTATATCATTTATATTTTTTATAATTTTATATTATATCATATTTTGAAATAAAATAAATTATATAAACGTAAATTAATAAAAAATAAATATATGCAAAGAAAGAGGACTGTCGAGAATTACAATTAGCAGGAATGAAAAACCTCTATGTGTTTTTAATGGATAAAATTTCAGTGCAAACCTAAAATATAAAGTATAATTGATTAATTTAATTCGTGGGAAAATAGAAACTCAAAAAACAAATTTAACCGAAGTATATTTAATCGTATATAATATTCGATAAGAGCAGAATAATCTGCATATAAAAAGATGACTTATGCATTTTTCTGGTAGTTGTCAGAATAAAATTAAATTTCGCAAATGAATGAATCATGCAGTTCGTTTCATGAGGGATGCGAAAATTTCCATATTGAATATGAAAAAGATTATTTCATTTTAGCCATTATCTAGATTTTTTTCAACAGATTTTTCAGTTGGTAATTCTCAACAGCTAGTCATTGATCAATGTGTTACTACTAGTAATGCACGAAATCAAAATAGAAAATTGCCTCGTCAATCACGCGTATTGTATAATGATTCTATTATAACTCATAAAATTCCGCTCTCGACGATATCCGAATTTTTCGTCTCTCTAACGAGTAACCAACTTTTTCAATTCTGTTTCCCTACTAATTTCCCATTTCATGAATATCTACTCAATAAAACACAGTTTTATGTATATAGATAATAGATTTGATTTTTTAGTATACTCGATTTATGATTAAATTTGAATAATGGTCGACATGTAAAAAAATGTCGATTTGTAAAAAAATGAGAAAACAAAGCGAAAGCATTTTAAATAATGACCTTTTTTCAAAATTTATATTACCAGAGAGAGGGGTATGTATAAATAGATAAAGCGTACTTTTATATAACACATGTAATGCAAAATATACAAACAGCATATTTAGTGTACAAAAAAGAAAGAAGCTTAATAATTTATACTATATTAAAAAATTTGCACACCGGATTTTATTTCGAGTAATAAATATCAGTAATAGTATATTTAATCTAATTTCATCGCTTCTTCGTAACGTATCGTCTAGATCGACGCTTTCTCGCAGTTTTAATTGCAGGAATTATTTGTAGTTGTTAAAAAAACCTTTTATTAAAAAACGAAAAAGTAAAAATGATTAGGAAGCGTAGCTCCTCAATAATTTTATTGAAAAAAAGGGCGAAAATCTCTGTCTCTCTCTTAATTCGGCGCCTATGAATTTGAATATTATTTTTCAATTTGTAGGAAACCTTTGCAAATTATTATAATCTTCGTAAAAACGATAAGAAAGTAAAAAACAGAGAAAAGAGAAAAGTCTAAGAAAACTGATCGTCTGTAAATTTTATAATACATATATTCCTGCGACAGTAAAGTTTCCTCGAACATAAGATGCGAAGACCTTTTTTTACTGTTATCCAATAACGAGACGGATAGTTTATTGGCAATAATTGTTGCTCCAACCATACGAAACACAACCAATAATGGTCATATGTATCAATTATAAATATCGGTTCTCGTTACCAAGAAATCATGATATTACTGCGAATAAAATACGGTGTACTTGTAATAGTAACATGAATCGAACGTATAATAAAAACGAATATTCGCTTAATAGACTTGACATTTATTATACTGAGAAATTTTTCTTTAGCTGTTATAATTTATGCTCCTATACGGGAAAAAGAGTTTAATTGCATCAATTGGAATTCTGATTGAAAATAGATAAATTAGAATTTTTTGATTAATTATAATTCTAATTGAAATAATCAGAATTTTGATTGATATAATCAGAATCTATCGATTCGTTCATTTTCAACCAGAAATTTTTCTCAGTATACGATTCTTCATACAAGAAATGCGAATATTTCGAAAATCTAATAATTTCTTTCTTACTATCCAACCGATATTCTTTCATGCTAGCAATGAACATGTTTCGTATCAAGACTAGCGATAGTACAGTGCTTTACAGGATTTTTCCATTAATTCGACAACAAAAGAAATGCTACGAGTGAAATATCCTGTCTTGGTGGTTTAAATCGTGACAGCTATCTCATCTACTCTTCTATCAAACCGCCACTCTTCCGTTCTTGCTTTTGCGTTTTCACACTCCTTGTCCCCGCGTATCTTCTTGACACAAATTCGAATTGCCGCAATCGTTCTCAACGGTAATGAGGAATAATTGCGGGAAATCGAAATCACACCGAAGGAGGAATACCTACTCTCCCTCCCTCCCATGGAGAATTCTGTCCGATTTATGAAATTGGATTTTCCGTATTAAATCGTTATTCGGACTATTACGTAAAGCATCATGCGCATCTCGACATTGCTTTAACTACCTCGCAATTTAATTCCTTCCGTGTCACAGTAAATTAGATTGCGTTTCGCGATGATGTATGAATACATATATACATGAGCATGTTTGAGACACAGAATTTATATCCTAAACATATAATATAAATATAAATACATGTAAGCATTAAACGAGATATTACTCAGAAGATGATAGGCCCTTAACAATCTAATAAATGTATTATTTATTTGTAAGTAGGAATACAAAATATGTTGTATTATATTGCAAAAATATTTTAATAATAGAATTTAAAAATTCTACAAATTTTTTTCTATGAAGTCAGAGAATAATCAGATAAGCAAAAATACGACATAATATTTAAAGCAAGATATATTTTCAATTTTTAGTATTTCATTTAGTATTTCATTAGTACTTGTCATAATTTATTAGTAAGTAAATAATTCAGTGAAATTTTTTATAAATATATAGTCAGAATCAATATCATACAATGAATTTTATTTTTCTTTTTTAAAAATCATAAAAAACTTCGATTTATCAGCAGAAGTTACAAAGTAATCTCAACAATGCAACCCGATCTTAAAATTACAACGAATCATGGATATTTTTTCTTTTCTTCAATTATTTTTCTTGGAGTACATACGTTTACGTTTCAAAAATTGTTTATGTTTCTTTAATCTTAAAGTCCCAAGATTGAGTGTAACGAAAAAAATATATCGCAGTGAAAATTTTCATGGTTTCGAAATAAATATAAATAAAATGTCGACGGAAGAATAATACTGTATACGAGTAAATAATATTCTGAGAGCGTAAAGCTATCTTACGTGATTCAAAAACTTTACGGAGGATTTGTGAAAGAACGACAGAACTTCATATCAGTTTGTGCTAATTCTTAAAAGTAGGATTTAAAAAAGATATACCAGTATTAACGCGCGGCGGCTTTAAATAGTTCTGTTTGCTAATAATATATAGCAAATACATTAAATACATGAAACATACTAAATTTATATGTTAGAAAAACAACAAACAACTAGAAAGTAATAATATGTAATAATAATAGTTAGTCAAATAATAATAATACAACTTATGTATGGATATTTTAGGTACGCATTCGTTTTAAAATTTTATTTTTTTTTTATTGTAATAATTTTCAATGAAAGACATTACAAAATTGTTTTTTGTATTCTCATTCTGATCTCAATTTCTTGCGTAAATATTCTTTTAAGCAAAAGCCTTAATGTGACGAACACTCACAATTTAAAGAATCATACGACGATTTTATCTAACCGACCATTTGTATACATAAGAATCTATCAAATCTTATAGCTGTTTTGCAAGTCGATGAAAAGAATTCTTTAAAATATTATATAACCTAAAGCTACAAACAGAAATGCGATCTTATTACGTGAATTTTTTTCGTTTAAATATGCTATGCTTTATTTAAAGAGTAAAATACAATGCATTTCAAAATAATGATCATTGGTTAAGGAGGTTGCAAATGAAAATGCAATATATTAAGAATTACTTGGAAAAAATAATAGATTATTTTAGATTGTATAAAGTGATACAAAAAAATTAGAAACAGTTTATCATCTGGATAAAAAGTTATTTCAATAAATAATAAGTATTATAACTATTTTTATTGCAAGCATAAGACTTTTTTGTTGCGTCTTACAATTAGCTATAAATTATTTCGCAATTTCAGAATGCGGCGTTATCGATTTTTACAATGCTGACAAAGTTAGTGTCTATTAAATATCAAGATCTATGGATCTATATTACGATAATAACTGGATATATTACATACTTTCATTAGTTTATCGTCTAAAAGAGATACAAGCTACAAAGAAGATGCTGCGCTTTCACGCTATATTCTTGTTACAACAATAGATATTCTCGTAAACTATCTACGTTGTTCTATATTCCTTATTCTTCCGTCGACAAGAAATATCAAGCTTGAATTTATAACACGGATAAAATCTGTACAAAGCTACTACGTCAAGCTCTAATTACTTTCTATTTTGTATAAAATTCAGGATCCATTACGGCGCATCTAACACAATATGCTCGCTCTATACAAAATCTCTCAGACTATCTCATGACTCCGAAAAACTTAAATAGCTTTGTTACCAGTTTGTACATAGTTGCAATGAACAATTTATCGGTTCCCACGGCATGTAAGTTTGTCATAAACTTCTTGATAAACTTTGTCGGCACGACGAACTTATACTTTGAAAATCCGGCATCCAGGACTTTGTTATAAATATTCAGCTAGGTGAAACGCCGTTGATATCTTAATAGATAACTTAATAAGGACATGGCAAGAATGTTGACACAGCAACCTAAACTAGGGACATCGTAGGTAAACTTTCGATCGTGATACAATCTCTTTAATTCAAGTCTATTCCTGAGCTCCTGATTCCTAATTGAGACATTGCGGCTCTATTCATAACCTTAGACAAACTTGAGAACCCTTCTCATATGTATAATCCTCCTGCGAAATTTACTGGTTTTATTACTGATATTACATGGAGTTCTTTTTAAATAATACAAATAATATTAACTCTCTTTTTAAAAGAATCTATAATAGAATATACAGTCGTTATATAGTCTTTCAAAACTATAATTGCTGCTAAAGCTTTTAATAAAACTAAAATGGAACTTCCTTCCAAGTTATTGCGAGATACACGTGCCTCATTACACACATAAGCTGGATTTGTCAGGTATATTTATAAGTTTAAATTATCAACAGCAAATTTCAGTCCAAATATAATAATATTGTATCATAATCCGAGTAAAATGTAATTTTCCAGGCTAAAAAAATAATAAAATTAATGAGTTTTATTTGCGCCTGCGCCATACACATTATACTCGTAGCATACAAAGAGAGATATAAAAAGAAAATATGATCCTCTTAAAAAAATCAGTCTTATATTCTCTATGCAGCATGCTCCTGATAACAGTAACTTTATTATGAACCCTTTAAATTATGATAAGTTCTTTCTCAAGAACTAGACTTAAGATCTTATATCTGTATAACATATCAATATGCAAAATACAGCAAACGACGAACTTCTTATGAGCAGAACTGCAATGCGTTCTATAAACAAGATGAAATCCTACGACATAAAAAAAGTCATCTCTGCCTGCTCTAATCTCGCCTTATTTCATACGCGGTATACTTTGCGAAATGCTAGTGCGAAATGTGATCGTCACGCAGTGTAATCCGTCTTATTGGCCGAGCGTGACCCAATGCTGTTAACTCGCCGAAATTGAATCGTTATGAAGGCAACATGCCTCTGTGAGGCCGTAATAACGCGTTGCTGCCGCCGCGATGGCCTCATGGCGAGCTCGAAAGCGCAACTCAAAACGGCGTCATAAAAATCCCGGCACGTGCGCGATGACATCGGGAAGACCGAGTGCTACGAACACCGTCAATCACGTCGGTTTTCTGCTCTACACAGAAAGTAAAGGCGCCGTAATCCGCGATGGCATAAACGTCAATATATCAGCATTCCCAGACTGGCGTCGGAAATTTCGTATGCTTGAGCGTCATCGAAATAAAGCTCTCCGAGTTGATGGGAGAAAAGCCCTCTTTCTTTGCAAGTATCTTCCATGTAAATCAACGATAGCGTTACGCGGCGGCGAATCTCGTGTTGCACTATAGATCGTGTCTTTATGTTCTTAGTTTTGCATAACGAAAGTTTCGGAATAAGAACTGCGTTAATGATCCGAAAAGTTAATTATTGTGGCAAGTGTGTAAGCAAGTAATTTAAAATAAAAACCAATGACACAACACTTGTGGGTTTCTTTTTTTCTTCCTTTTTAGAATTACGATCACAGAAAAGAAATATTTAATAGAAATTATTTTTGCTTAAACTTCTATTTTTGATTAAATAAATAAACTACAAATAAAAAATAAAAATTAATCAATAAAATTTAGAATAGTTTAAGGAATTAACTAAGAGAAGATCAATAATATGGATTAAATAACTAATTAATTGTAAATATAAATCAAGATCACAATAAATTAATAATTGACAAAATTAATTGATTAAATAAATATTGGTATGATCGTTTTATAAAAATATATATAATTAAAAATCTATCGATATATAATCTAGTATTTATCGGTAAGATACTTTTGTAATTAAAAACTAAAGTATTTTATGAAATTAAGATATTGTTGAAATTTTGATATTAAAAAAAGACTTGAAATAAAAGAATTCTCTGATGGGAGAACATTTAAGCATTTCGCACAATACAAAATTCCTTAATAAAGCTTCACAACTACTTCTCATCTCCATAGTATGATTTCTATAGTCTCATATCTTTCAGCATATTAAGTTAAATTTACTTCTTCAATCGAATTCCGTTCGATATTCCGTTTAATATTGACAAGTGCATTTCAAGATTGAAGATGAAAGAATTCCTGCTTTCAAGAGTTCAGCTTTTTTAAGTTTTTTAAGTTTTTCCTCAGTCGTTCATCCTTGTACAAAAAATAAAAAAATGTAAAATAAAAGGAAACTGCTTCAAAAATAGAAACGCCGATTTTCATAACAAAAAAAGAAAATAACGATTATAAAATCTTATAAAAGTTTACAATTTTATGATTTTATTACTCCACCGGTATCTATTTCGAATATTGTAAAATTTATGAGAATAAGCAAATTTTTCTCGTTCGAAGTTCTGAAACGACGAAATATATATTTCGCATGTTGATTTTCATGTATTTTCTATATTGTTTCTCTATTTTTTAGTTATGCAATTGCTAAATTACCTTCGTGCTTAAAAAAATGTTTAATGCGTATACATAATAAATTAAATAAAATTAATAAAATATGTACTTTTAAAAACATATTTTATTTAAATTACTATATGTACGAATTAAACATTTAAAAAATGGAAGTAATTATTAAAAATAAGTTTTAATATTATCTTTAATATGATTCAATGATTTACAAAGAAATAGAAATAAATTAAATGAATATTTAAAAAATATCGTGATAAAACTATAATACATAAAAGTTGTGTGCTGCATTAATAGAATGCATTAATAGAAATTTAATGAGAAGTCTTAGAACATAAAAAACATATAGGTATTAAGGTATTGGAAAATGCGTATCAGTTTGTAATATCATCCAATGTTTCTACCCAACTTGAGAGAAACTTAAGATTTCATCAAACTTTACGATGTCATCATCGTAGTATCGTCAAAACGCTTCTCTATTTTTCTTATTATATTCCCCTGATATTCTTGCATGATGATATACATACATGATGATATACATGATATATAGACATGCTCCATTTTTCAATGTTAAACATTTTATATTACATTGTCTTTTTATTAAACAATATCCATAAAAACCAGGAAAAGTAAAACGCACTCGTCAAAAAAATTATAGTAATAGTAATGATCTATTTTCACATCTATACTTTTCGATTAATATTATTAATTTTTAGATCTCATAAATATAACAAATAGATGTTAATTTAATAATAAATATAATATCACATAGTTTTATCGAGTAATAAATTCAATAGATATAGTAAGAGTTCAGTTAATATATATTTAACTACTATCTTATTAATTATGTCTAAAGATACCTTATATCTCATATTGCATCACATAAATTGCTCATTCCTATGCTATTACCGCAAGTATTTCTTCAATGCTGAAGCCAAAAGACCATCACCTATCAAACGATCCATCCACTGCAGCTCAAACCGCATACTCTAAATACTCTATCGAATATATTGAATGCGCTATCTTATCCAGAATTCCACTCACGTTGATGGCAAAAATACTACGCTTCGGCGGTGACTTCGGAATTTATACATAAAAAATATTTACGAGTGTAAATGTGTTTTGAAGAGGAACAATATCAGATTACATTTTAAATATATGTTTTATTATCTTTTCTGTTTACTCAGCCATACTTTTTCTCTTAAAGAAGATAAAAGTATAAAATATTCATTTTATACAAGAAAAATAAATATTACATGCTGAAGATTATTATGTCCATTTTATTAACCGTGCTACAACTAAATTAATATCGTATTTAATAATGGTTAAGAATTGGTAGAGTGCCTATTCTATTTAATAATCTTTTTAATAAACAATTTATAGTACTTTTAATCTATTAAAAAAAAGAATAATATTATTATTTATTATTTTACATATTCTCAGAAATATGTAGATATAATCTCAGCGTTTTTTGGTTTGGAGTGTATATTTTTTACATTTATACACAAATTCTCATTGGAAATATAACAGTTTCATGAATACGAAATTTGGAACAATACGTTCTTAATTCTTCGATTCGTTTCGTGCGATTTGCGAAATGGTTCTCTCAATATTTAAAGCAATCAGTTTACGCATCCGTTTAATCGTGGAGAATCGGTCAGAACAATTTCCAGTGATTACTAAATTAGAGAAAACGACTTTTTACACATGGGTACATACCCAACACATTTTGACAATTTTTTTATTGAAATAGGTCAGCATTTAAGTTTATTATGCTTCGGATGCATTATCGAAATTAAATCTCGAGGATAAAATTATGATAATGTCAACACTCCGGCGAAGCTTTATTCGTGCATATAATAATCGCGTGTTGATTTTACTTCAGTAATTAAGTACGTAACTCGAAAATGACGTTATCGATTATAAACGAATTCATATATTCACACAAAATTGCAAATTGTTATAGTGTAAAATTTAAATAATATGTTCGTGATCATAAAGCACAAAAAGCTAAAAGCTTAAAAATTTAAATTTTTAACAATAATTGAAAAAGATAATATTTATATTTTAATATTATTAGTATTAATAGTATTAATTATAATTACAATATTCTCACTTAAGTTTGATTACAACAGTAATCTAAGTCTAACAAAAAATATTGCGGCGAGTAGAGCCAGCATTTCTTAATAGATTCAAGATCGCTGAATCCAAATCCGCCAGCAAAATGCATCACATCAGATTTTCTAGATAAATCGAGTAATATGAGCCAAAAACAGCATTTTTTGCCATATTTACTATGTTTTTGTGGCTAAATAAAATTTTATGTTTCAATTTCATTGGCGCCTCTAAAGAGCAAATCTTCATCTTTAAAACGAACTTGTTTTTACTGTATAATTTTTTTCATCGAGTTATGAACGTTTTCTGAAATGTAAAATGATCCAAATTAGCGGATTGAACCTGGAGATAGATTAGTATCAAAAAAGTATCTTAGGCTTTCTAGAAATCACTGATACCAAATCTGAAAAATCTAAAATATAGAAATGCAAAATGGCGGTTCTAATATAGCGGACCAAATATCACTTTACATTTTGATCTTCCATAACAAATCCGCCATTTTAAATTTCTATATTTTAAGTTTTTCAGATTTGGTATCAGTGTTAACCTCTAGAAAGGTCTAAAATATTTTTTTTAATACAAATCTATCTACTTTCCAGGCTAATAAAATTGAAAAATAAAATTTCGCCACAAAAAAAATGATAAATATGGCAAAAAACATTGTTTTTGGCTCATATTATTCAATTTATCTCAAAAATCTGACGTGATGGGCATCTTTCGCCGACGGATTTGGATTCAGCGACCTTGAATTTAAGAAATGCGAATCATGGTGGTCTCCATAGGAAGAAAAGGTCAAATTTTGTCGCACAGTGTTATTATTATAATATAATGAATTATTTATTTTGAATTTGATTAGAATTGTATCATAACAATTTATAATAATATAGTACATTTGTAAGTGATGATATATTTATGATATATTATATTTGCTTTTTTCCATTGCAATTTAACTTAATAATTTCCCGGGAAAAAATGTTTTATATATGATTATACAAAATTGTATAAAAATATATATAATTTTATATAATTGATTTTATATAATAGATAAATGGATATATTTTATATAGAATTGTATATAATTATTTATATGTATATTTATATATACATATAAATATATGTAATTATATATAATATAAATTTACATATAAAATTATATATATAATTAATAATTTTATATAATTATATATAAAATATTTTTTTCTGGATTGATAATATGAAAAGCAGAGAATTCTAGTAGTATTAGCTTTATAAGAGAGATCTCGTAAAATACTATTTTAATCTCTATATTTATTTCATCCTACATTTTAACGTCGATGTTGGAATGGAAGTTTACCGTGCGAACTTATAAATATTCATAAAAAATTCTTTTAACACAATTACTTTTTACTCCTGTTCACGCTTTGTCTTAACGAATCTTAATTAACTAAGTAATGAAGTTATGTCGCACTCATCTTTTTATTAATTCCTTGAAAGGCTACATGCACATATAATCTATATATTAAAATAAATCTGTGCAAACGATTAAATTTCCAAGCTTTTAAATAGTCTTCATGTAATTAATACTTTTTTATTTTTACAAAAATTTCTCTATTATTGTTAAATTAAAATTAATAATTTCTCATTATTATTTACTAATTTGTATTTAGTAAAATAATATGCTAATGTTATAATATATTACAACATTAAAATGAAAAAGATTTGTTATATTCATTGTATATGATTCATATGATTTTTATTTTTTATATATAGAGATTTTTTTATATAGAAACATTTAAACATCACGTTGCACCATGAGCATGTAGTTAAAATATGTAAACTTTTGATGTACCCCATTTGTGTGACGTACCTCTACTTCCTTTCGTATTTGACTGAAATATTAAGTTACCATTTAAACCTTGGTGCCGGGTAATTTTACCAGCAAAAGTAATTGCTGACGATGTTCTTGCAAAATATATGACATCGCGACTCCTTGAAACTTTCATGTCCGCAATAATTTTAAAGAAGCTCTCGTGGATTCTATTTTTAGCCTTATTTATGAATCTCAAATCGTCGTCAGAAATCAGAACAAAGTTTATTTTGTGTAACATAAACAAACATGTAAATCTACATGCAATTGAATAATAAATAACTGACTAATGTGTCATGGTTTGTCTCTTTGTTTTGCAATGAAGTTCATGAATTAGCATGTCAGAGTAAATAACAAAAGTTCCGCTTAGTTTGATCTAAATACCGCACTTTCGAGTCTAATGAACTGTACATTGAGCAATTTAATGTTCTTAATTAATCGTTATTTATAACGTTATAAAATTGCTACTGCTGACAAATATTCGAAAGAAAGTTCGCAGATGTAGCATTCAAAAAAAATCTTATTTGAAATAAAAATACGGCAGTAAGTAAAAGATACAAAATCTTTTGACAATCTCTAGGCTAATAAACTAAATGACAATTTCTCCAGGAAATCAATTTTTTTTTAAATAGGCTCGAGAAAATACTTAAATAATAAAAATGTCACCAACGTACATGATTTATCATACATAAAATATATTTCGTTACATACATTCGTTACATTTTTATAGGATAAGATGCTTTGTTTATATTATTTTAATAATATATTTAATAATATATTGTTGTATCATTAAAAGTATTAATTTATTAAAAATAACAAAAAATATTTATTATGTATAATTATTATGGTAAAAACATTTAAAATGATGAGATAATTAAAACTATATGTTATGAAAACCACGATAATACAGTATAAAATTTCATCAAATATTTGCAAGAAACCTATCAATATCGTAATTTCCAAACAACTTAATTCTCGCGGAGAATTATTTCAGAAAATTTTGTCAAAAATATGAAAAAAAAAAATATGACTCAAGGGAATTAAAATTGTAATGCTGCCATGACAATTGCTATTATTTCTTTATGTCCTTCTGACATGAAAAACGTGAAAGAATAAAGACGATACAGGGATTTTATATCTCGCATGAACATTACTCATTGTAGTCTAGAAAGTCTAAAAATTTCAGAATTTGAAATAATAAAATTAAAATAGTTTCTGAAATGAAAATAGTTCAAGTCTTCTTCAATAAAAATTTTTGACGAAAGATGTTTATGTTAAAGCTTAATAAAAGAAAAAAATTTATACAATTTCAAAATTTCGTAAATAATTTTTATTCACATTTTACAAATGACTTATTTTTTCTTTTTCATGTGTTTTTTATTTTCTCTTTTTCTATTAAAATTCATCATTAAGTTTTTACTCATAGAAAAACAAATTAATTAAGATTTTTATATAAATAATAATGAAAGTAAGAAAGTTTCTATTTTAA
>Ga0157364_1002849_pt1 | contig 16478 bp, 8 predicted proteins | sample AttsexASBM2_FD_111476 | JGI IMG/M metagenome (GOLD analysis project Ga0157364, IMG submission 111476) | Fungus gardens microbial communities from leaf cutter ant in Ribeirão Preto, State of São Paulo, Brazil - Atta sexdens ASBM2 | ecosystem: Host-associated > Fungi > Mycelium > Unclassified ...
AATTTATAATTATTTAAACATATATATATACACATAAATTTTTTTTTTATATATATATATATATATATATATATATATATATATATATATAATAATAATGGAAGTCATAATGCATTCAAAAGTGATGTGCAAACCATAATGATTAGTAATATTCCGTAATAGATATCTATTATAATTGACTTGCATAAACAGATTCTGTTTAATTATTTGTTTAATTAACACACTTATCACACTTCAGAATTTCCAAAAATTTGCTTAACAAAAATTTTACGTTAAAAAGTTTTGTTATGAAGTTAAAAAGATTTAAAAATAATAATCAATCAATATGTAAAGATATTCAAATAAACAAATGTGTTTTAATCTACAATTATATTTTTAATAAACTGTTAATTTGCTCACATTTAATACTGCAAAGGAAACATATAAATAAATATCAATTTTGGAGATTCTGAGGTTTTATATATTATACATGAAAATTCTTGTGTCTTTATTTGGCATCTTAATGTATATGCTCAAGTATGGAATATGCTACCGAACGAGCAAAAAAGAAATAAATGTTTGTAGGGTGGCATTATATAATTTATATCTTAAGATTAAACACCATGCCCAAAAATTGTTCGTAGTGAATCGTTATCACGCCATCCAAATCCGTATCCAATCGTCTAAAAGCGCTGGTAAGAGTCTGAAAATATGTAATTATTACATTTTTTTAATTAGAGTTCGAATATTTACAAATATCAGATAAGTCATTTTTTTTTAATTATAGTTAAATATATTGGCAAAAATATTAGCTTAATTAACGTTATTTAATTTTTTAAATTGACAATAAGAATAATTCATTTCATGAATTAAATATAATTTAATCATAAATAATTTTTCATAGAAGAATTTCATCATAGATATACAAACCAGTTAAGTTTAAATTAAAGCTTCTACACATAAAAGTCTATATATATATATATATATATATATATTTTTTTTTTAAGCAAGGTCACGAGCCACACCCAATGAAATTATTTAGATTGCTTTACAGCTATACTTACATACAGAACAATACAGCACTGTATAAAGTCATCAAAGTATATTGTACCATGACCCGCGCGATCGTATTTTCGTATCAGCATATCAATTATTTGATCGCTTAATCGGTACCCAAAGTTTGTAAGAGCTGTCTTCAATTCATTGCGATCAATGTTACCGCTATTGTCGCGATCAAACGAGCGGAAGCAATTCTCCCAATCGGTCACGTATTTCCACAGTGCTCCGAATTCTTCGAAACTGACAGTACCTGTCTGCTTCTTATCAAACATACCTGTAGCAGGATCGGATTTATCAAACATACCTGTGCCAACAAAAGCAAGGAACAAAATAATAATAACATCAAAAGACCATGCAAATCAATATATCGTACATACATAATTTTATAATATATTGCAAGAACTAAAAAGTGTGCAACATGCTGTGATTTAAAAAAAATTAACAGCATAATATTCGTAGAAAGAATAATTTTGCTCAAGTATCTAAAAATTTAGCTAAATGTGGATATAGATATAGGTATACAACATTTGAAAATAATTTTGTTGAATTATCAAAATAATTATGAAGAAATCTCAAACATGATGAATAACGCTACAAAAAGTTTTGACATTCCAGCAATTTGAGTAAATGCATAATTATCTTGATGACTCAATAAAATTATTTTCAAAATTGTATCTAGCTAAATTTGTTAATATTTCAGCAAAATTTTTTTTTCCATGAATTGGAAGTTTTCCTAGCATCAAGCGATAGATATTCAGCCTTCTCCATTTAGAATATCTATAGAAAAGATGAGAAGATTTTAAGTGTAGAAGAAACTATAAATATAAGTAATCTATGTATTATAAATTCACATGGTCGTTTTGAAAATATATTATAAACATGTCATACCAATCATTAGACGTACAGTTTCAGGATTGAATGGCGTCCATGTACCGTTTGACAAAGCTTGTTGTAGCTCATCAGCACTGATTGCACCAGACCTGTCCTTATCTACCCTGATAAAGACAAAATCTTTAATTATCAAATGTTACTCAATAACATTACCAAATTTATTCCTTTCAATCTTAAATTTTGTTAATGTAGCGATGATTACATTAGGGAGTGAAAACAGAATTTTTTTTCTGGATGAAAAATTATATCTATTGCAGATATAACAAAATATCAAATCCAAAACTTTTACAAATTAAATTAACAAAACTAAAGACAAGAATTCTTGTCACGCGAGGAAAGTGAGCGCCTGAGAGTATTTAGAAAGGAAAGTTACATCTATTACAGATAATTACAAAATTATAAATTTGTTCTAGAAAAATTATAGAGGACTTTATAAAACCGGCGGATATCGTACCTCTGGAATACATCCCAAAGAAATTGCTGACTCGGCATCGGCGATATAAAAGACATTTTCGTAATGTCCTGACGATGATACAATGAGACAATGATACAATATCTTACACGATATTGTGTTTATTAATAATGCAGATAAACACACAGAGAACTCGAGGAAAACGTGATCTTCGCGACACGTCACTTTCTGCGTCACTTCATATACAGCTGGACTTAGGAACTTAATTGGACTCGATTGGGTTGAACTAGGCTGGACTGACCAATGTGGACTAATGTCGTTCTGAATTTTATAGGTGTACTACAATTGCACTTTCCACACTTTAAATAAAATAGGCGAGTCTAGCGGGCTAGTGGACAATATGGGAGGAAAAAAAAACAGGATAATGTAAAAAATTTAAATATAAGAAATGCAGCCTGACAATAAAAAATACAATACTGACACATTTTGAAATTATTTTTAACTATGTTATTTTTTTATGAAGAAATATTTTAGGGGTTACTATAAAATTTTTTAAATACGTGCATGATATTTTGAGTTATGCAAGTTCAGCAATGCATATGTGATTGTATAATTTAATAAAAATAGAAGGAAAAATTCTTTTATTTAAAACACTGTCTTAATTAATGAAACAAACAATAATTTATAAGAAAGTCTGGCAGTCGGTGTCTATGTGTTGACATAAAAATCTGACACATTTACAAAAATATGATTATAGAAACATTATTATATGCGACTATTATTTTTAAAACATTTGAATTACAAATGCATATGTCTGAAGATATAATTCGTTATAATTTAATTAATCCAAAAAATATATTAAAGAGATTTTACAAATAATTATATGGACGTTATCCTATTAAAAGAGCTATTATAATTTAAGCCTAAAAAAGAGACAAGTTGATTAGTATTCATTTCTTTCCTTGTCGAATTAGACAAAAATATCAATCTTTTTTTTCATGCCCGGGCTAAACATTGCAATGAGCAGTATAGAGTTCACTAAAACTAGATGAAGTTTAGGATTAAGTGATCGATAATATTCTCACTATGTGTAAGTAGTCCCTCCATTACTACTACTATATAAAATTTTATATAGATACATTGTATTTTATGTATATAATTTCCATGATATTTCATTATAAAAATATTTTTATAAAAGAAATAAGAGACACAAATCAGTCGAGATCTTTAGATAGACTTCATGCGTTAATATTAAATCTAATTAATATTAAGTCCTAATTTTTAGGTTTATTTATCTTCCATGCTCCAATTCTGTATCTAAGCCAGATAAAGAATAGATCTCTGCCCATTTGCAACCAGCTCCAAAATGGTATGATCTTGGAGCCCTCGATCTCCGTCCAGTTTACTGCTATTTCAATCACGGGAATGTTGAGAGTCTGTGCGATGTAAAGCATTTCTACATCAAATGCCCAGCGTTCGACATGTAACGCTTCGAATATTGTTCTCGCTGATTTTCTCGTTAAAAGCTTAAATCCACACTGCGTATCTCTAATGCCCCTGACACACAATAACCAGACTAAGAAATGAAAGCCGTGCATAAGAAAGAGTCGGAAGTAGGATCGTTTGGCAGTTTCTTCTTTTTCCAAATGTGCTCTCGAGCCACATATTATTGCATCGGACGATGCCGTTTTCTCGGGTTTATTAATATAATCAACTAAAACCAATTTGGTAAAATTAATAACATTAACATTATAATCAGTAGCTCTATTAAAACCATCAGAATTTTTATTCCTTTTTCAACTTACATCCTAAAACATTTATTAAATTCTCATCTAACTTTTTTAAATCGTTAAACTTAGTAGCACCATCTGCATCTGCGAACAACAAAGCGCTGCCTCTTGCACTCAGCATACCCTTGAATAAATAAATTAAAATATAATTATATTACACTCTAAAATTGATTATAGTCTATTTGAAGCAAATGAAGCAATCTTTGATTGGTCAATTAATAAAATTCTTTCTTCTGACTGGTCGATTAAACAATTCAAAGCATTTGTTGCATCAAATAGACTGCAAAGCTTCTCAATTCAATCAGAATTACTAACCAATCTTACAGCTCCACCTTTTCCTCTATTTTTTATAAGGTTTAATACTTTTACAGTGCTGTATTTTAATGCATAACGATGCGCCACGTCAACAGTCTCATCTGTACTGCCATCACTGACTACTATTACTTCATAAGTTAATCCAGACTTCCTACGTTCTTCCAGATACTCCAAACATTCGTCCAACATGGGAGGTACTATTAAATAATAATAAAAATATACAAATAAATAATTAATATCTACAGATAGTATATATGAAATAATCTTACAAATAATCAAAATTGAGCTTTTGAGATATTAAACAAACATTAAATTAAAAAAACAGGTAATTAAGAGCTGTAATACATAGTAATTGGTGCGATTACATTTTCAAACAACATATGTTTCACATCTTACATAATTATAACGTCCAAACATTTTAGCTCAATTTGAACCATTTTCAGCAGTCTTGCAATCTCATAATTCTAAATTCTTGATAAATTATCAGATATCGATAACATATCTTACATCTTTGTTCTTCATTGTAAGCAGGTATAATGACACTGAGTTGCACACTCCAGGGATCATATAATGAAGGAAACGCTTCCTTTATCTTCGTCTGACAGTTGAAAAAAAATTTTTCGCTTTCATCTCTTGAGATTTTGGGATACTGTTCGCTTGTCACATATATTATTATGAAAAACTAAAACAGATATGTATACTTATGTAAAGATATATTTATTTAGAAGGCATTGCATTATAAAAATAATTAATAAAAAAAATTGTATTTTGTATAAAATGTATAAATGTATAAAATAGTTACTAAAGGAAATTATTCTTTAAATTATTACTTATGATACGTTAGGTATTAAAAAAGATGTAAGTGTAAGATAACCTTAGCATACCAAAATTGTTATGAGTACAGCCAACAAAACTCCGTAACAGAATAGACATCCTAATGATAACATTTCAGTATAATAAGACACTTAATAATTGGAAAATGAAAAATAAAAGATATATATTATTAAACATATCTTTCCATTCCGGTAGTATACGTCACCCAAAAGCAGGATTGGGTTAGTACGTACACATATGTCCGTATATATAGTCATAGTCAAGCCTTATATTTAAGGAAGCCTCAAGTACAAGGTCTGATTATGAATACACGGGCAATAAATATCTTATCCATGGAATTCAAAGTTTATTCTATAATGTGCTGTTTATTTCCTGCTTTTTGTTTTTTATCTTTTGCTTTTTTCTTGTTTGCAACCGTTTTTGACAATTATATTTCTTGCTACATAAGAGATCACGTATGTATGCGGGTATTGAACGAGAGCATATTACATATTAGAGATAGGTATAACTATGAGAGAAAAGCGGATAAAGCGAAAAAAATAAAATGAAATAATGTAGGTAAAGAAGCGAAGACAGAGAGTTTAATCAGAAAAGTAGGGAAGTAAAGGGAAGTAAAGGGATAAGCAAAATTTAAAAATTTTTATAATAATATATGTAGCTTGCGGACAAAATATGTATGAATGAATTAAGAATTTTATGTAAACCAAGTCCCCTTTTTGGCTGTAAATACGCTGAAGTGTAATAAATTCTATTCTATTTCTTATTACATATTTCTTTCTACGCTTGTTTCTTTCAAAGTTCGTTAACTTTTATCTCAGGGGCGACATAAAATAAAAAACTAGATAAGAAGCAAAAAGACAAGATGTAAAAAATAATAAAAAGTAAAAAACAGGAAACACAGAGCATATTATGGACTAAGCTTTATGCGCAAAAAATTCTGGCTCATGTTTAGATTCCCACCCAGATGTTTTCTGGATGTTATCCTTGTTTAACAAACAGTAAATAACAAGGATAGAGTGATACCTGGATGGCAATCGGGTGGGAATCTGAACATAGCTCAGATAACTAATGCCCATATTCATAGTCAGACCTTATATTTAAGGCTTCCTTAAATATAAAGAAGCCTTTATCTTTAGATGCTCTACGAATTATTTCATTGGCTGTTGAATATCTAAAGATAAATTTAAGGAAGCTTTAAGTACAAGGTCTGATTATGAATATGGGCATAAATAAGGTTTTCTGTTGTATAAAACTCCTTTCATGCAGAAAACTTTGCTTAAGATTATATTATTATATATAGCTTTGTTTTATTAACGAAAAAAATGACATAGCTAAAAGAAGGAAAAAAGAAATCTGTAAGTCTATCTAGACTGCGTTCGGAAATCTCCGGATGTTTGCCTCGCGTATCATCCTATCTTTGTTTAACATTGGATTAACAATAAGGATAAAATAAAATAAGGATACACGAAACACTTGAATAACATTTATGGACATAGCCTTAATCTTTTCAGTTTTTATTATTTTTAATACGATGTAAGCAATAATCAAATTTTATGTCCTCTATATTTCAATGAAAAATATTTAAAACACATGTACATGTGACTAGAGCATAAATATAATCGTAGCGCTTTTGCTAGCATTATAATCACAATTCTCACTATTATATTTAACCGGTTCTACATTAGTTGTAAGCTGATCACAAGTTTGTTGCCACAGCTAATCTGAAGCATTTTGAAATCAATGCTTCATATTGGCTGCCGCAACAAACTTGCGATCAGTTTGCAACTAACTAATGTAAAATCGATTTAAGACAAAGTACAAACATTTATCCACGATTATGAAACACATGAAATTGAATGTCATTCTTCATAGGTTATATTTTAATTTCTTTATAGCTGTAGGCAGTATTCATAGTCGGTTCTTATATTTTAAAGTCGTCTTAAGTAATATAATATATTAAGGTGCTAACGTTTGATTGGCTGATGACAATCTTAAGACTGTCTGTATTTAAGACAGTGGCTTAGTTTCCATCGAGGATTTAATCAGAATGTAAGAATCAACCAACTATAGTCGAGTATTCCCCTGTATAATCGAACGACAGGGGAATGCTCGATTGTAGTTGGTTGATTCTTACATTCTGATCCGAATTAAATCTTCGGATTAAATCTTCGTAGAAACTAGGCCACTGATATTCTTTTAGAGCATCCAATCAGCATTTTAGATCTGGAAGAATACCTCAATAGCAGCGAACGCTCACTCAACTGTTGAGTTCGCTGAATGCAGCCTATGACAAAATAACCGATGTAATTCTGTAAAAAAAAATTTTATGAACCAATATTCGCTTAGTCTTTTAATTTAATGGAAATATTCGTAACAAAAATAAAATCGAGGATTATTCGAAAATATATTTTAACAAAAAATAATTAAAAAAATATTTGTCAAGCAATGTCTATAATTTATCGTTTTTAAATGACCTTATCGATTATTGACCTATTATCGATATTTTCCTAAATTTAAAAAAATAATTAAGGATTTATTCTATAAATACAAATGGAACTGTACATAACTTAAATGAGAAAATAAAAAACCAATTTCTTGTCTTTTTTGGAAATATTGATAATTTCGCTACAAAATAGGGACAGTAGGATACATGGGACACGTTTCATAGTGCCGGTCGAAAGTTACATAAGATTTTGCCGTATAGCGCGTGCAACGTGTATTATACAATTAATGTAAAGAATATAAATATTTAGAAAATACTTTGATTATTCTGTATGTCGACGACTGACCCTTGCAAACAAATTGCATGTAAATTGCAGACGTGCTTGAAAAGTTAGTTTAATATATCTAATTTAAAGAGTAATGTATTCCTAACCTCTCTTTATAAAATTTAAGCGTTAAATATACATTTAAAAACTTGATTAAATTGATAAATTGCAAAACTTAAAAAGAAACAGAAACAACAGATTCAGATTAATGTACTTCGTATTAATATAAGGAATAAAAAATGAAGCTGAAAAAGACTTTAACAATTTATATGTGATATTAGTGATAATAATAGAATAATATAATAAACATCCAAATTTTTATTAGAATGAAATAATGTCTTTTTGTTTTTCAGATAATGTCTTTCAGCCTTCCCGTTGTCAGGATGTACTTGAACAAATAAGAAAATGTTGCATAAAACATTCTGACTCTACAGTTTGTGATGGTATAAATATCTCGAAACCATATGAACATAATACTGTAGATTATGTAAGTCTAGTACTTGCTTTATTCAAAAATGTAGAATTTTATATTTTAATAGTTACATGATTATGTATCTTTCAGCAGCTATAAATTCTAATTTTATTACCTTTTTTTAATATTCTTTCAGCGAAAAATTATAAGATAAGCAATGCAAAGTGAAGAAAGAAGAAGGTTAACAGTTCCAAAAAGAGGATTTGCACGACGTTATCCACGAAGTATTATGTTCCTAGGTACAACTCTTGCTATGTGTTTACTGTACAGTAAACCTATTTATGATATATTTTTTTCCAAACCACCAGAGAACATTAAACCTGACAAATCTAAGACCAAATAAATCTATTTGCGCGAAAGAATGGAAGCTGTAAAAAAAGCGAAGGAAAGATTGAGACACTATCCAATTCTGTTAGTCCGATGTCAGGAATCGGCGTCGAGATACGCATCCTGTGTGTTAGCGAAATCCAATTTAGAAAAGAACGCTTGCGCCGCGGAATTCAACGAATTGAAGAAATGTCTTGTTAAAGCTGCTGCGAGCAATAATACAAGATTATAAACAAGCTTGAAGATTGATCAGTGAGTTTCTGTATACTTGATTTTATGCCTTACCTTTAGCCGTACAAAAATGATGACTGCGAAATTCGCTAAATTAAATATCTTGTCATTTACGTCGCATTGTTTATTGGCGTTTGTTCTACGTTTAGTATTGATATTGTATGCCAATTTTCACGACGAATATCTTGCAGTACCGTACACAGATATGGACTATAAAGTATTTACTGACGCTGCTAGGCATGTAATAGAACAGAGATCACCGTTTGATCGTCATACTTACCGCTATTCGCCATTTCTGGCCTGGATCTTGACTCCAAATATCATATTACATAAGAATTTTGGAAAGATCTTGTTTTCTGTTGTAGATATACTAATTGCGATCCTAATTAAAAATATTGTCACACGACAGAGATGTAATGAAACTGTGAAACATTACTGCGCGCTCCTATGGCTTTATAATCCGTTAACGTTAGTAATCTCAACGAGAGGTAACGCAGATTCATTGGCAGTTCTATTAGTCGCATTCACATTGGATTTGTTACAGAGAGACAAAATTGTATTGGCTGGATTATTACATGGGATATCTGTACATTTTAGATTGTATCCATTAATGTTCAGTTTGCCTATGTTTTTATCTCTATGTAAAGGTAATCGTTTCCTGCCGAACGGGGATCAATGGAAACTTGTGCTAAGTTGCGTATTCTCAATCGTTACACTGACAGTCACAGGTTATTACCTGTATGGCTTTAAATTTTTGTATGAGAGTTTTATATATCATTTAGTACGTAAAGATGCAAAGCATAATTTTTCCGTGTATTTTTACATGTTCTATTTATCTGCTAATCAACCACAGGATATAATTCAGAAGATCCTTACATTTTTACCGCAATTATTGTTGTTGTTGATGTCGTCATATTATTATTCGGAAAAATCCAAGTTACCATTCGCTATGTTTGTCCAGGCGATGATCGCTGTGATATATAATCCGGTGATAACTTCCCAGTATTTCTTCTGGTTTCTGTCTCTGTTACTTCTGTGTTTACCAAATATCGAAATAAATCTGCGTAGGGGAATATGTTTAGCGTGTTCTTGGATCTTAAGCCAAACTATTTGGCTGTTAACAGCTTATTTACTAGAATTTCAAAGTTTTAATTCGTTTTTCTTTCTTTGGATATCTGGTCTTCTATTTTTTGTTATTAACGTAAAAGTTTTAACAGATATTATTTATCATTATAAAAGTTAATTGTAACTATAACTTTTATCAATGAGAATTATTCTGTACATTAAAAATGAATGACTTAAAAAGTATAACTAGAGAAATTCATAATATATCTTCTTACATATGAATTATATCTTTGACAAATGTATGGCATAAAATAAGTGCACAATCATTTTCAAGTTATAACTTGAAAATGAATTATACAGAATTATATTTTGGTGGTTAAATGTGAATGTACAGGATGTCAAAATTACAATTTTTAATTTCGTTTATGAATGCTTTGCATAAATTGATCTTTGTTAAGCCAGATAGATGTCATTTATTTTTGTACTTATGAAATTTTTATTAAGTGAGCACGAGTTTGTCTGAGAAAAGATTATCTATTTATAAAACTTCCTTCTTCGAATTTTTAATGTAACATTAAAATTTTACAGTAATTTTGTGACATCCCGTACTATTAAATTCTTGGAAAATACCTAGGGTAGCAGATAGTGGATTGTTCAAAAAACTTGAATTTATTTAAGTTTTAATAAAAAAGCACATATTATCTACAAGTCTGATTATTTATAAAGTATCACTTTCATTATTCTACGCGGTACTTATATCGGCGTTAAAAATATCAGACGAGTTATAATGGTTCTTAATTTTATTCTTTTGCAGGAATACAAAATACTTATTTACAGATAGCTTCGTAAAGTAATAGTGGTAGATTCTGAAAAGGAATGTAGATATATTAGTAATAATACAATAATCGTAAATCTTACTATAGTAATCTAGATTAATTGTGAGCAAGAGCATCTCTTGGATCCGAGAGATTTCTTTATCGATTCGATTGTTCTAAGCTGCTAAATATCATGACAGTAATATTATTGGGTCATTTCTTGTCTTGCACGAGTAATAGTATGCAAATACTTGCATTAAATTTAAATTTTTCTGCCATTGCAATCTGTATTCGTGTAATTATTCGTGGAAATATTTGACACGTACACATAAAAAAAAGGTGCCTGAGAAGTATATCGAATTATTTTTATTTATATATATAATATATGTATATCTCTGCCGACTTTTTTAAATAAAGAGGAAGGGAATCGTGTTACATTATTTCTGAATATAACTACATTTGATTTATGTAAAGGTGTCGAATCGATTTTCTCAGGTTATTCCATAGAAACGTGCATTTTTCGGCGAATTTTTTTAGCGACACGAAATGGCCCAATGGATACGAGTCAAAAGAAAAAGAAAAACCGAAATAGATCTTCTCTTTTATATAACTACGGGTCTTTTTACGGCGGGGATGATGATGAAGTGCAACATATAAAAATAGCATTATTTTCTTTCATTGCTTTCGTTACAGTTTGCTCAACTGTGTGCTATATGAAGTAATCTATTTTATTTGTTCTCTTTCTCTCTTTCTTGAAACGGATACACACGACTGATCTTCGTCAAACGCCTGCGCGGAACGTTTGCACGGAGATCAGTCCGGATAACATCAGGGGAAGAGGGGTGAAGTTCCGGGTCACGCAGAGAATGAAAGTACAGGCCACCGCGATCGAAGCGATAAAAATTATAAATAATCTCCATCTTGGTCGCGTGGCCCGGAAGTTACCCCCCCCGGAGAAAATGTTTTACATTATTCACAAACCGATCCACCGTCTCGTTAAGCCTTCCCTGAAAGAAAAATCATTGATAAAAAGGAATCGTACGCGATTATGTAAGATATAGAAGATTATGGGCGAATACGGTAACGAAAGTCTTGCTTTCCGAGGCACATACATGAAAAGTGTAAATTCGTCTTTCGCACAAACCCAAACACTTTAGGAAAAAAAAATCACTTTGAAGCGTGCCACTCAAGAATAAAGCGATTGGCGTAGCAAATTCTTTGTTTTTTATAACATATTAATCTCGATCAATTCGTACGAAAGCTTCATGGATGCGAAACATTTCGTAAATTTTTTTTTTTTTTCGATATATCCTTCTATGAGGAATTTTGGGCCGGGTAGGATAATTGTGACACTAAGTTAAACGTAATATCGCAACAATCTCCGAGAATAGAGAGACAAATGATAAATCGTCGCTTTTTAAAGAATTTCCTGACACTTAAATGAAGCATCATCGTTATTCTCAGTGACTTTATAATTATTATTGCTCTTATTGTTGCTACGTCATTATTATCCTAGTGTCACAATTACTTCGCTTGACCCTACACGCCGATACTAAATAGAATGGGTGCATCGATGCATACGTTAATGTGCTCTTTTAAGAAAGACGGCTGGCTCGGGGTTACTCCTAGCATTTTCTTTGCAACGATGCAACGTTGGTCGCACAAAGATTACCTTGTTTCATCTCGGCCTTGCACAAAATGAGAAACATATACAACGTTACGCGGAAGCGAGATACGATGTAATTTCCAATATATCGACGCATCGATAATTGCGCACTGAATAAGGGAGCATAAAAAAAAATAACGTGCTGCAATATCCGAGGTATGAGTCAAGAAAAAATATGATACGAGAACGAAGAGAAACGTCAGACTAACGGGGGACTATGTTATGGCAAATATTTAATAAAATATAATAACATCGGTGATATATAGGTATATATACACACATTACAGTCTCTCTTACAGAAACATAAGATAAACGGCACTACATTCGCTTAATGATAAGTACGTAAATGGATTACAAATAACAAAATAATAATAATAATAATAATAATAATAATAATAATAATAATAATAATAACTATATAATTATCTTGCACGAAAAATGCGATAAGAGAGAAAATGTACATTATGATAAAATAGATTGTATATATATATATATTTCTCAAGTTATAAAATCGTATTGCTAGTAAAAATTGCGTTTTTTAAAACACATTTCTAAATATTATATTTCCAAAATCTGTGATTGGTGCAACTAAAAAAAAGGTTCGTATATGTACTAATAAATATACGAAAAAGAGAGACATATTTACTTTAATTATACATAACGATAATAATTAATTGACAAAAATTAGCAGTATTTTTGAAAATATTGACAATAATATTTTTTAAGCGTTTTGATTGATAAATATGGATAATTGATCTCATGTCATCTTTATTTTATACTCGTATCAAAAGATGAAGATACGATTAATCAGATAAAGTAAAAATATCTTGCTTTGAAAAGTCCGAAAAATTAATTAAAAATTTCATAAAAAGAATAAATACATTGAGTTACATCAGTCTCATATACGGAAGTATAATATACGTGTGTAAAAAGGAATAATTAATAATAAAAGTAATTAAAGCACTCGATGAACGTGCACACAAATCATGCGACCACGTACAGGACGTAATTGAAATAATACACATGTAATGTAACGTAAAATAAAATCTCTTTGGCTTTTTACACGATTGAAAAGAAATACGCTCCGCGTAAATGTATCAGAAATTGCGCATATCCTCCCGACGATAATTCTTTTTTTTTGCGAGGCTGAAATTGATTATTTCTTTTTGCACAGAAAAAATTGAATTGCACGTCGTTATCTATCACAAGTATGCGTTTTCAACACATAAACGTTATTCAACTTTCAAATTTTTGTCAGAGTTAAAAATCAAGTGGAAAATTTTTTTTAATCATTTGCTATCTATTCTCTCACGCTTGAAGCTTAATTCGTCAGAAATCTCTGTTTGACAAGGGACTTCTGATACAGCTTACGTTATTTACATCGTTGCAAATCGTGCTTTGTCCTCACTCGTGCATAAGACAAATAAGATAGAGATTTCGCCACGTAAGATAAAAAAAAGATGGATAAGCCAAGGGGAATGATGGGGATGATATTTGTATCGGCTCTACCGTGCTAGAAAAGATGAAAAATCGAAAGTAAATAGGTCGTAATATTTTTGTACTTACACTCTTACGGTAATATCATGCGCGTGTTGAATAAAAAAATGCGATTACGTGGCCACGATCGGATTCTCGAGACCTCGTTACAGTGAAACGAATGAAAAAACGTGGTGTACGTTTAGCTACACTGGGGATGAAGAATTATTGGCACACTGTCATATCGAAATAGATTGACCACTTTGCGTTGTAATAAAGTACTCAGACTCACCCACGCATTAGGAAGTTTTTTGCAGTAACGCGCCGTTGGATATATACGGTAAGCGCTTCAACGTGTACCGCACGGTGCGGGACAGTTACGAATCGCTATGGCAATTTTTATCTTACACTTATATGTCGTTATTTACTGTACATGCAATCCGTAGATTAGCGTTTAATCAGGGATGTAAAACCGGTATAATCTCGCTCGGTTTACGTTTCGATGCTCTGTCTTGACATAGAAATCGAAGTTGCCGAGTATTACGTACCGATTTACAATCCTATATCGAAGGCGCGCTATTGCAAAAAAAAAATGTTTCACTCTTTCATCCCTTTCACACTTAACGCGCTCTCATTCGTTCATTTTTTTTCTTTCTCTCTTTCGTTCACGCGTTTCTTTTTTTAACGGAAGATCTTGTGCGAACATTGCGTGTATAATCTCTGACGGCGTCACTCGCGCTCTTTGTTCTCTTTTTTTAATGCTACAGGTACATGCGAGGAATTCGGAATTCAATCTTAATTTAATCGATAGCGGTAATTGCAATCGAGGCTTCGCGATACGAACGAGTAATGGACATGATATGTTACATGCGTTCGAGCGTGTTGTGTCTGACGTACTTTTAATTGGATGCACGTCATTTCAAAATGAAATTTATTCTCACGCTAAACGTATACGGAAATCACACGATTTGATTGTAGAATTCGACATTGAAAAAAATCTAAAAAAATCTTTCAGCTTCGATTTCTTTCCGATGAAAAGTTTTTTTCACATTGATAAAATATTACAATGATAAACATTACAATGAATATTGTGATACAAATGCATTGTTTTCAGTCTATAGTGGAATTAATATGTGACTGTATATTTTCTACGAATTTTTTTTGTGCAATTTCATTATGTTGATGAAAAAACTTGGTCGAATAAAATTGACTATCTAAAATTAATATTAAATTCTGTGATTTATATGTGTGTCAAAATGAGAAAGAGAAAATCTTATATTTATTTGTCAGATTGGTGTTTTAAGTCGCCTTCGAATTACTATCATAATTACTATGATAATTTTGCTATTGATATATGTTTCAAGATTTAATTTCCGTTAATTGTTCAGCCACTGTAATAAGAATTAATTGATCAACGTGAGAAATGTGGTTGGAACTTGATCCAAAAAAAAGGATCATTTCTCAAAGTTTACTCGCGTCACCGATATTTCTAACAAAAGTTCTTGTACTCGTCGTAAAACGACGTCATCTTAAATACGATTATGTTTCTGCGTTCATGACGAAATTCTATTTCGTAAATTACGTTGATTGCCATTAAATCGATAATACCATATAATAATCGCTACAATAATATCGCTAATATCAGCGTTTAAATACAAAGTGGATATGTTTCGTGATGTGTAAATTATGAGATTCGAGGGTGCTTTAGTTGAATGTCGGTACAAAAATTCTTTTGTACCCTTACGTGGCAATTTATCGATTTATTTGTGCATCTTTGCATTGATGGGAATGCACTTATTAATTTTCATTGATTCAGTTTCTCCGATATGAGCCTTACATTTAAATGATTATTTCTTTGATTTATTCAACATATTGGTTCCATAAAGAAATCTTATTAAAATGTATTATATTTCAATAGGAAGATCACGACTAATTAGTAAAAGAAATTAATTTTTTATTTAGAGAAATAAGTATTGGTATCAAAATTGAAAAACAGATAGCAAATCAGAAGAATTTTCAAACTGCATTTAATTTATGGTCATTCTCGTAAAAGAAACATTTAATGTAGCAAACAACTACGATCTATCTTTTTCGTTTTCCTAGTAATTTCTTTTTCTGTGAGTTTTCCTAACTGATTTCGAAATAATGTTTTTTTCATTATTGCCCTACTTCTGTATGACGTATTGCGAAGTAAACAAAATGACAGCAACAGATCGACATCGGTTACTTGTTTCCGAGTATACACAAGACTGTCTCGAATGTTATTAAAATGCAATAAATTACGTCGAATGCGTAATCAATTTGACAGATCTGATTTCCCTTGAAAAATGATCATAGTACACACACACACACACACACACACACACACACACACACAC
>Ga0157364_1002850_pt1 | contig 16476 bp, 10 predicted proteins | sample AttsexASBM2_FD_111476 | JGI IMG/M metagenome (GOLD analysis project Ga0157364, IMG submission 111476) | Fungus gardens microbial communities from leaf cutter ant in Ribeirão Preto, State of São Paulo, Brazil - Atta sexdens ASBM2 | ecosystem: Host-associated > Fungi > Mycelium > Unclassified ...
AAATGTTTCGAGAGCTGGATCAAGCGCTGGCATAAGTGCGTTGCAGTCGATGGGGAGTACTTTGAAGGGGACAATATCACTTTTGATGAATAAAACTTGTATTTTGAATTTTCTGAATGAATTTCGGGAACTTTTTGATCAAAATAGTATATCTGATTAACAATTGTACAAGCCAAAAGTAAGTAAATTTTTTAATTTTTTTTCGATTTTTCTGATGAAATTCAAAGTAGCTAAGGTCCTGTTTGTGTGTACTTTAATTTATGTAACACTTAATTTATGGAACACTTTTACAATCTATAAATTCAATTCAATTCGGAGATTTTTCACCGAGTGGAAATATCAATAAAACACACTTTAGCATCGCCTTAATACTATATTTTCTCATGTTGGTAAAAGTAAGAAAATGCAGTACTAAAAAGTCCGCTTTACCTGCCCACGAGCGTGATCAGGTGAATTATAGAACACCCTGTATATGATATTATTCTTTCCCTATCATATTCTCATTTCATCACATTCTTATTTCTTAAAACAATGTTTATTAGCGTTAATATTATTAAATTCCTTGTCAATTTAATGTGTGATATTACAACTTTAGTTTTGTTCATAATTGTGTTTCAAGATTAAAAAATGTTTCGGCGCATGTTTTGCAAAATTGAAAATGTATGTCAATTTTTACCGAAATATATATAATTTAAGCACTAAAATATGTTTTGTCCAAAAATAGGATTTCTCTTAATTAGATTTATATTTATTGGTCTAATCTCAAATTGTAATATATTCAATATTATTTCCTAAAAATTTTGGAAGCGTCTTATCAGAATGTGGTCAATCGGAATATGACCAAAGAATACGCAAAATTTTTAAATATTTTTATGCTTTCTTATAAAAATTCAAAGAGGAAGATTGCACAATATTAAGTTTGTATAATGCCATTTACAATTAAAAACGTTTCTGTTCAACTTTATATAAATAAAACACGTATATACATATATCATTGTTTATTCATTCCCAGAAAAAAATGTTTTAGGGCTCCTACAGAGCAACTTTGTAGCGCCAATCGAAAACACCGATCGTTCATACGGAGCTACGGAGAAAAGTGTCGCAAACATGTTCACTTTTCTGTAGCTCCACAGAATATAGGCCTTTGTCTTTTTCTTTTCAAAAAAAAAGAAGAAGAAGAAAGATGAATTGGTGCAAAAATTCAGCCAAAAAGAATAGGCCTTATAGCTCCGTATGAACGATCGGCATTTTCGATTGTGGCGATACAAAGTCGCTCGTCTATAGGAGTCCTTATATATAATTATATAAAATTATATATAATCTTATATAATTGTATATAAATGGATATATAATTTTTATATATAATTATATATAATCATATATAATTATATAAAACATAATCATATATAAAACATTTTTTCCTGGATTACAAAATGTGCAATCTTCTTTTCCATCCTTACTTCTTAATAAGAGCATAATTTTTAAAATAATCTTTATCTTTTTATATCTTTATTATAAAGTTATGTATAGGATCTTTTCTTTAGCCGGAAAATTTGCAACGCTTCCTCTACATGATGGAGATTACTATGGTCCACTAGTGGTAGTAGCTATCGTGGCCTCTTTAGCGATATTATCGACCTTGATTCTATCAATGATATTAATGAAAAGACGAACAAGTAATAAGGCTGACATATCACCTCGTAAAACGACGTCAGCATACGACAATCCTTCCTACAAGGTAGAATTACAACAAGAAACTATGGGTAATTCATCGTTATTGTTATTGTATTTGTGGAATAAGATAAACGCACTGTGGTCGATAAATGGGCCTACATCTTAATTGCTAATAATAAGTACTATTTCAGCATTTCGTTTTAAAAGTGGCCATTATTTATTTTACAATAGTTGTTTTAGTGTTATAATTTTATATAGGGTGTCCGATAATTATTCTGATAGAGTTCGTGAACGAACTGTAAAACGAACTAAACTGAGAAAGTTCTTTATCATTTTGCAATTTTCGCAATAGTTAACAAGATATTAATTGCTAAAAATTGCTGAAAATTAGTTTTCAATAATTTTTTACTCAAATACTATCAACTTTACAAAAAAATTGTTTATTTAAGAGACAATTGTTTATTTTTTTCTCATAGAATTCTAAGAATTTTTTTAGAATTTTTTAATACCATATTTTTTCATGTTGATAAAAATGAAAAAATGCAGTACTAAAAAGTTGATAAATTCTGAAAAAATTCGTTTCTATGAGAGTTCTATGAGATGAAAATAAACAATTTTTATCTCTTGCAGTCTTTCTGTAAAGTTGACAGTATTAAAAAATTATTAAAGACTAATTTTTGGTGATTTTTAGCAATTAATATTTTATTAACTATTGCGAAAATTGTAAAATGGTAGAGGACTTTTCGTCTCAGTTTAATCCGCTCTACATGTCCATCAGAACTCCATCAGAATAATTATCGGACACCCTGTATAAAATATTATATAAAATATTATATAAAATATTACATATAAGGAGAAAACATTTAATAAATCTTTACATTAAAACACAGCTCCGATGACCTTGACTCATATTGTCATCTGATAAAAAATTTTTCATACGTGAATATGTAAATATATATATAAACATACATAAATTTTCATAAATATGTATAATCATATATAAAATATAAAATATGTCCATACATTTCACTTTCTTTTGTAAAATTACTTTTTAGTAGTTTTTAGTGTAATAGAAATAATAATAGTAATGTGTCAAGCATACACTGAGACAAAAAAAAACAGTTCTGATAACTATTGTATAAATTTGGCAACTTTTGCAATTGAAGTATCTGTAACTAATTTTACAAAGTAATAGAAACTGAAGCAGTATTAAATGTTATAAAAATATAGTCACGATAACAATGCACTATTACTTGATAATGAAATAGTGACTCAACTACATTGAATAGTTACTTGGACTTTATGCAAATAAATACAACAACATATAACAATTACATTTTTCTAATTTAAACAAAAAAATTTTTTTTAATATAACTCTGTAGCATGTAACTAATTAATCATTGTTGAGGTAACTTTAAGGAATATACACATCCTCTACAGTCTACACATACACTTTACACGAAACGAGATTTACATTGGTTTAAATTATAAAATTATAAAATTAAACACATATTTATATTGTTTATTTAATAACTTTTCAATTAATATAATGAGCGATTTTTGAAGATCCCTTAGAATCATGATCTTGATATTTGTCATGCTTGACGTCATCGGTTATTTTAAAATCAAGATTTATTACTAAAATTACACTTTAATTCTAAATATCTTAACTATAAAAAATCGTTATCTAATTGAAAATAAAGTTACTTGAGATTATGATCTTGATAATATGTCAAAGTCAAGGAAACTATTGTTAACGTAAAGATTTGCAAAATGTCCATATAACGTATTTTACTGAGATTTATGAGTGGATTAACATTAAATGTTACTTCCTTTTAGACTTGTGAGGATGCGATCACAATACCCAATAGAAGAAATAAAATTATAGCAGATCATGAAATGGCTATCATCAGTGTCAAAGAAACTGCATGAAATTTTCTATATAATTTATTAAATATATATTTATTTATATTAAAGATATTAAGAAATGTATTATATTCGTCCATAAGTATAACCATTCAAGAGTAAATAGGACAATAATGCAATCCAGATGAATTTTGTTTACATTTGTACAGTTTACATTTATATTGTTAGAAATTTATAAAATAAATAACACATCTTTAAAAAAAATTACAATATTATGTAAAGAACTAACAAAATTTAATAACTATTTTTAAGTGAAATAATCAATAAATAATTCAATTTTTTATTATTAAACCAAAAGTACAAACTTAAAAAATTTAAGAGGATGCTGGAATGACCAAATTGTGGAGACATTATAGATCGATATAAATCTCCGAATTTACTAAATGGAATAAAAATTCTTTTACAAAATTAAAATAGATGCAAAATTTGGTGATGCTGCAGTGGACTTTAAGTATAAAAATCGAAAAAAAAGTTAAAAACCTTACATTTTTTCAATTCGTAGAACTGTCATCTGACATAGATGTTTCTTTAATACAAAAGTTATAGTTCTACAGACAAAATGACAGTTCAGCACCTAGCATTTTACGTGCATAAACAATACTGAGTTTACAAAACTAAAATTAAATTATATGTACGTGAATGCTGAACGATGACTCGGAATGATAAAGCAATAACTATGTCTAGATGTTCGATCTTATAAAAAATGATGTTGCACTATGTTTATAAATAAGGATAGATAAATGCATTAAGTAAGACACAACGATATATAATAAATATAATAAATATAAGAAATAAATGAAAGATATTACCATTATCGAAATTTGGAAAAAGAAATATATATGTCGACTTCAAGTTCGGCTATCGCTCCAGCATCCCTTTAGCAATCGTCATCTAAAAGTATAAAAATAAGAAAAAATTGTGATCAATAATTAACATCTTTCGTATATACATTCGACGTCATGAATATTCTATAAATAAAGTTGCAATAGTATGCATAGATTCCGATTTTTGTGGGGAGCGTGTGGAATACTCCACACATCAGAATTTTTCATGTGTGGAATTCCACCCAGATAGCAAAGCGTGTCTCCAGCAAAGAGAATAGATTAAAATGGATTGAAATTTTTTTCTATCTGAATGCATATTTTAAATAGCGAATACTTTTTTTGGATTTAATTGGATTCAATTGGATTCAATTAGATCCAATTGAATCTAATTAAATCCAAAAAAAATATTCGCAATTGGATTGAAAAACTGCATTTTCTATTCAAAATTTTGAATTGAAGAGTATTCACAATGCAGAAAAAGCTAATATTATTTTTAGATTGAAAGGCATAGAAATATGCTCCATGTAATTCCTATAAATAAAAATGAATGAATAAAAATGCATTCAGGATTTAAAAGCATTCATTTTAACATTCGTGAATCAATATTTCTGAAAATCTATTTCAATTCATTTCATTTCAATCCATTCTCGTTTGCTGGATCAGTAAAAGTGCACAAATCTGCTTATGATGCTGACAATTTGCTGTAGATTTGTCTTTAACGATTTCGAAAATATCGACATTGTAATAATATGCAGACAACAATGTATATATGTATTGCCAGCAGTTTAACAAGATGCGTCAATGTTATCTTGCGTTGTCGGCAAGTATGACAGCATTGATGCTGCATATTATTATGGCAATATGATGGCAATAGTACAAATTTTGATGATTTTAAAGTTATCGGCAAATTGCTGACAAATTGCTATTCAATGTTATCACACCGCATCTAATTGTCAACAAATGAGGATTTAATTGCTACAATTCTGATAGCAATATACATATACTTACTCATACAGCACAGAAAGTTTACAAAATGATTGCAGATATATCTCATTGCAATATTGCAAATAGATTGCGCAATGTATTTGCAACATTGTTGCAATGTCATAGTATCATAAAAATATCCATCTTCTGCAAGATTACACTATAATGTCATAAGAATGTTATTTGCAACTATTATTAAAAATAATTCTTTTATTATCACTATAATTGAAATACAATTTGTGATATAAATTTAAAAATGCAGAAAAAAAACAAATCAATTATATATTTTATATTTTATATTATAATTATTATAAATATAGTGGAGAGCGCCTAGGATCAGTCAAAGTTAGATGTTTCAAATAATATAATATTCTATTATAATAATATAATATTCATGAATTTAATTTATCTCAAATGTGACTATGCACGTTTGGACATTTAACACAATCAATCTGAGATGTAATAATAATAATAATCGCAAGCCGAAACATTTGGACATTCGCATGTATATCATTCTCCTATTTAAAATAAGAAACTTTTATTGCGAAAAATATTACCTCAGCCTTTTTTTATAATTATTATATTGTATTTTATACATAATTGTATGCAGATATATATAGGATGTTTGATATGTAATGAATAAATGATAAAATTCTCGCATAAGGGTAGAGCCAACTGAATCAAAAAGTTCTCTATCATTTTACAATTTTCGCAATAATTAACAAAATATCAATTATTAAATATCACCAAATATTGATTTCCATTAATTTTTTTATTCAAGTACTATCAACTTTATAGAAAAACAACAAGAAATAAAAATTATTTATTTTTTTCTCATAAAGCTCTAAAAATTTTTTCAGAATTTTTTATCAGCTTTTTAGTATGCCTGCATTTTCTTATTGACAATTTTTCTAACATGAGAAAATGCGATAAAAAATTCTGAAAAAATTCTTAGAATTCTATGAGAAAAAAATAAACAATTTTTTTCACTTGCTATTTTTCTGTAAAGTTGATACTTGAGTAAAAAATTATTGAAAACTAATATTCGCTGATTTTTAATAATTAATATCTTGTTAAATATTACGAAAATGGTAAAATGATAGAGGACTTTTTGACTCAGTTTAATCCGTTCTCTATGCGAGAATTTTATCGTTACATATCAAACACTCTGTATATTTTTTTAAATTTTACAATATGTAGATATATATTTTATACTATGCAGGTACATCTGTTTTGTATATATTCTTAACTAAAACTAAGCAAAATGGAAATAATAAGAAACTTCACGCATTCTATTTGATTTTCTTTGTAATATTCAAAGAATTTTTTAATCCAAATATTTCAAAAAATTATAAAAGTTGATTACAATAAAATTTAAAAAATCTTGTTGCAGTGGCAACAAAAATGTTTCAATACTTTCAACTTTCAATGAATACTATAATTCCTAATAACTTTCGCACACTGAACGCGGAAACACTCGCACGGCTAAATGCTACGTGATAACCAATAAGCTTACAGCTCCTAATATGTTTATTGGTTATGGCGTCGCATTTTGTTCTGCGCGGCAAGCATTTCCGCATCCGTATGCAAAAGCCATAAATTAATAGAAGTAATTAACAATCATATAATTTGTAATTGACATGATTCCACATATGAGAACAGTTCATTATTCAAAAGCCAAAAAAATATTTTTTAATATCTCTGTAACAATACAGCAAAGTTTGTAAGACCTTGTACCGTAATACGTATTATACAGGGTCAAAAGTCCTGGACCACCTGAATAATTTCTAAATGGTTCGAGATACAGGATTGAAATTTACAGGGATACAATGGAATCTTAAAATCTATCATTGAACCTCAAAAACACCCACCTTAACATTTTCGAAGGAAGGGGGGAGAAGGGGCCTGAAAATCTTAAATGACGTATGGGATCGAGTGAGGGCCCATTTGAAATAGCTTTTCGAGACGAAAACAATGCGGACTGACCGAGGTCTTTACGATTTTTTTTCAGAGTTCATTGAACATCATCATTTGAACATTGTTATTCCGAAGAAAGAGTTACGTCTCTCGTGCGTGCGCGCGCGCGCGCGCGCGCGCGCGCGCGCGCGTGTGTGTGTGTGTGTGTGTGTGTGTGTGTGTGTGTGTGTGTGTGTGTGTGTGTGTGTGCAAAAGAGAGAGAGGGAGAGAAGGAAGAAGGGAGGGAGAGAGAGAGAGAGAGAGAGAAATAAAAACACTATTTTATCAACTATTCGAATTGATATCCTCCAACAACTTGACAATATCAAGAAAATGATATTAGCGCAATATCAGTCCGAATTTTGAGGAGGCATCATTATCATCCTTACAAAATTCATCTAGTTCAGCAGCTATCCGAAGACGACTATGATAGAAGAATGGAATTTTGCAACACAATGATAACAAAATTTGAAAATAATCAATTTTTTAACTGGATCTGTTTCTCTAATGAAGTAACATTTGAATTAAGCGGTTCTGTAAATCGAATATGAGATACTGGGCAGATGAAAATTCACATTGGATGAGAGAAACGTAGCATCCTAAGAAAATTAATGCTTGAGCCGGAATAATACTAATCGTATTATAAGACCATTTTTCATTGAAGGTAACAGAACTTCAGATAATTACTTGAATTTGTTAAGAAATCAAGTGATACCGGCTATTCAAGATGTTATTAAAGAAGCTTTCCAGAATGTTTGGTTCCAGCAGAATGAGGTTTCAGCTCATTTTTCTCTGTGATTCGAAAAGCTTTTTCAAACAAGCCTCGACCTCACATGCCATTTAAGATTTTCAGGCCCCCTTCTTCCCCTCCCTTCGAAAATGTTAAGGCGTTTTTGAGGTAATTCAATGATAGATTTTATGATTCCATTGTATCCCTGTAAATTTCAATCCTATATCTCAAACCATTCAAAAATTATTCAGATGGTCCGAGACTTTTAGCGGATCCTGTATATTATATTACAATTCGTAATATCTACAATGTTCCAGCGATGTTACAACTCAATCTGTAATACTTTGCAACACTTCTGCAATGTTACTGCAAATTTTTGTGCTGTATGTAGCAAGATATATTTTACAAGCAACAAGACAGACACACACATTGCTATCTGGACACACATGAACATCTCTCGGAGATATTTTTAAGATTTTTTAAAAAGATAAGAAAAACTTATTGTTAGTTTCAGAACAAAACTATAATTTAAATATTATCTTCAGGCTATGTCCTAAAATTCACTGCCAGCGCTGAAAATCTACGTCACATGTACCATGAGCGTATCTAGAGAAGGGAGGGAGAATTTTGAGAGTTCAAACCCCCCCGCCTCAAAATTTTTTATCATTTCATTTTGAGGGAATCTCGTTAGCACATCTTGATAACATACATCCACTCACATCGATTGGATGTCTATAATTTTTCATTGCTTTACTAATGAAAATATTTGATTTTGAATTGATAATATACATACTCTATCGAACTCTTTTCTTTTATTTTTAAATGTAAAGAGCATACAACTTTATGAATTTTTTATGTTACATAAAATATTTTTTTCTTCTTGTTATAGGAACATATAAGTAATTTTTAATATTTCTGTTATTTCTCTCTTTCGAGTTTTGACAAAATATACGATACATAAAAAAAATTTTCCTTAGGTTTTTGTCCTGAAGAACAGAAATTTGAAAAACAATTATTTGAAAATAAATAATTGATACATTCTTGTAGTAACTGTATTGTTTTTTTGTTCTTCTTTAAAAAAAGTCTTTAAAAAAATAAGTAAAAATTACGTGATGTACAAAACGTAATATTCTTCCTCTTCAAAATAAGGTACGAGGAGACATTAAAAATTATAAAAATATCCAAATAGATTCATCAATATTAAAAATTATTATAAATTATAACAACAAAATTGGTGCAGTGACATTCTTTTCAATATAATAATAAAATCCTTTTTTTTGTTGTCATTTTGATTGTTTTCACTTCTCAATAAACGAGAATGAATTGAAATGAATTAAAATAGATTCAGATTTTCAGAAATAGGGATTCATGAATGTTAAAATAAATCCTTTTCAATTCTGAAATGCATTTTTATTCATTTACAGGAATTACATAGAGCATATCTCTATGCCTTTCAATCTAAAATAATATTATACAATAGTATTTTGTGTGCATTATGAATGCTCAATTCAAAATTGTAAATAGGAAATACAGTTTTTTAATTCAATTGAATGAAAAAAAGTTTTTCTTTTAAAATGGACCATAAATGCTATTTAAATTATTCAAACTTATAAGTAGGAAATTTTTTGTTTTAATCTAAGTTCAAAACAGTTGTAACGTAAAAATAATTGAACTATGTTCTTTTATTTCTCTTTGATTAGAAATAAAATGAATGATCGATGTGAACGCAAATCAAGTCGAACACATTCCGAATATTACGCTGATCATGGCGCGCATCATGGCCAAGCGAGATTATCCGACACTTACCTAATGGCTGCGTTTAGCAGAAAAAACTTTGCAACTGTTGTAAAATTCTTCAATATGATTGATTTATACACTTAGATTCAATGAAACTAAGGGCAAAATATCATATCATATCATATCATATTCAAGAATTTTATGATAGCTGCAAAGCTACTTTCTCTGCTGAACGCAGCTAATATTGTCTCATAGTAATGTAAATTGATTATATTTTATTATATTATTTATATTTATTATATTATTTATATTTGTTAAATAATGATATTATTATATAATTTATAATTATTATTATATATAATTATTAATATTATTATATATATATTTATTATATATATATTTATATATATATATTATTATATATATAATTATTATTATATAATTTCGTGCACTGGTTTAGATTTTACTTGATTGTACTTGAAGAGAATGAATAACACATTTACCAATTGAAAAAATGATGTAGTGGATAACGTAGAAGATTCATAATCCAGAGATCTCAGGTTCGAATCCCATTAAGGTGCGTTTTTTAATACCAATTTAAAGTAGTTAATTTCAGATATAATTATTATAAATGTTTTAGGAATAAAATTTGTAACCTTAAATATGAATGTTTTTTTCGAATATTAAACTAGTGTCAGCTCGGATCCAATCTATTTCAATCCATTCAATCCATTTTCGTTTATTGGATTTATGTTTCTCTTTCTATAGAAAGAGAGCCTAAAAAGCATTATAAAGTGTGTTAAACAAGGAAAGATTCAATACCAATTTCACGATGCGAAGCAGATAATATTTATTATATATATAGTCTCAGTTCTCTTACATGTTCTCATGTCTATTTCTATGCCATCAATGTGACAAATTTCCTAATCTGAATAATCTTCACTGTAACGATTAATCTCCATTATGGGGCAGAGCAATACTTTATCTACCAAATTCATTCATTTCGTACAAAAATCATCGAATGAATTTAATCAACATCAGAGATGTGAAGGCTAAACTCAACAATTACTATTTTTACTTCACTAATTCCATAGGACAACTTTTAATATGCATCGATATAATTTGTAATGCAAGCGATTCATTAGTAATAGTCTTCTATAGCACAAGTAATTCTCAAGTCCGCTGATTCAAGTACAAATTGTCACACGTGTTCCGCTTTGTTATGCTCGATAGCTCGAAGCTCGACTGTACAGAGCTTCGCGACGTGACGAATAGAGACCAATATTAGAACCATAATTTAAATTATATAGTATTAATATAATGTCAATAAAATAATTGTTATATAACATATAATAAATGCCGTTATATTGTTGTTCGTTTATTATAACATATAAATAACGAAACAATGTAATAATTTCATAACCTGGTTGTATTATATACATACACACACACACACATATTATATAAAATAAAGTTATAATTATAATATAGAGTGTAAAAATGTTACACTTCTGTTACATTATTTATTACTTTCGTTATATTATTGTATTGCAATACTTTCATTGTATTATTGTATTACAATATATTTATATTTGATGTTTGCTGAGTTAGTTCCCATGAGGCATCTTTTCCGCATTTTTATGGCTACTTAGCTATCAATTAACTTGAGAGAATAATTCGTAACTCCTAAAAACTGAAGCTACGATAATAGTTAATAAGGTATATTCCACGTCGGATGAAAAAACTCCTGATTGTAAGTAAGGAAAATATATACTCATGACTTTTTTGAGTCACCAAACACACTTTAATTGTTTATCACTTTGACTTTCAGTTTTTGGAGTTATGGAAAAATTATTTTAAATTTTCACATAGAATTACATCAGTCGGCTGTTAGCATTTTGTACACTCTCTAATATGATACATTATAAGATTACAGAGTCTCAAAATATTAGTGATTTTGGGACTACAGAAGTAGTACAGTAATGGAGGTTCTGAACCATGGATACAGCCGCCCGGCTGCCACTAGACGGCACTGGCGTCGCGAGAGGAAGGAACTTGTTAGAGGGACGGGGGAGGGGAGGGATAGCGTGAAGAAGATCTCAGGCGGTATCGCTGTTTATGTAAACAACAATGCCATTGATATACATCATCGCCGCCACCGCTATCGCCGCCGCAGCCGTGCGCTCTCATATATTTGCCATATACTTATTATCTTTTTCTCGATACGTTATCCGTTGCGATTTATGTGCATTCTATATTTACGATTTTTTCTCTCCTTACAGCTTCTTATGTGACTCCATTATTTATTCTCATACGCAAAATATATATACATATATACATATATATATATTTTTTTTTATTTCTATTGTACTTATTCGATTATATTCTAATAATGCTTTTAAAGCGAGCACAGCAATATTATCAGATGCAATGATACCATCGATCGCAAATGATATGTACATTTATGTACGTTTATGTACGTATGCTAAGCACAAAATACTAGTCCGTAAAACAGAATATTCAATCGTCTCTTCAAACCTAACGACAATCATCATCATCAGATTTTACATCATTGACTGATTGATTGACTAACTGACTGATTGACTAGCTGATTGAATGTCTATAACATTTTTGAAAAAAGACTTATTGATGGATTAACTGACTGAGTAGCTGATCTATCGCTGGAGCGTTCTACGAGCATGAGTTGTATCACGCTATTCATCCAGATGATATCTCGGAGAAAGTACTATGCAGGAAGAGAGACAAGGTATACGTCAAGTGTCTAGGATTCGATGGATCGCACAATTCGTATACACAAAAACATTGTCAAGTTAAAAAAAGAAATTTTAACTCATACTTTTTTATACATATAATAAATATGTTAATATAGATATATAAACGTAAAATATTTTTATTATCTTTCGTTTGGAGTAAAATAAAATACATAATTTTTAACAAAAATATGTACAGAAATAAAATACATATATATGTATGTATTGGGAGTACAAATTAGTTCGGTCCGTTTTTTATGTTCAAAAATGCATTTATTTCAAAACAAAATGAATGAACAGATCAATTAAAGTATTGTCCATCGCTGCCTACTACTTTTTTCCATCTCTCAGGCAATTTTTGAATTCCATCTCGAAAAAATAACTCATCTTTGGAGGCGATCCAATTTTGGAGCCAATTTTCGATTTCTGCGAAGGAACCGGTGACTTGCCAAATCGTGCTGCATCCTTCGGAACAACTAGTAATCAGAAGGAGCAATGTCCGGAGAATACGGCGGGTGCGGTAAAACATTCCATATGAGCGTTCCCAAATATTTTTTTACGACTTTAACGACATGAGGTCGAGCGTTGTTATGAAGAAGAACTTTATCATGTCTTTGCTCGTATTTCGGCCGTTTTTCTCGCAATGCACGGCTTAATCAGCGAATCAATTGTAGCCGATACCGATCCGTAATAGAATCGCCAGGTTTCAGCAGCTCATAGTAAACAAGACTCTCTTGATCCCACCAGATATAGAGCATGATCTTCGAATGTTCGGTCGTGGTGTTGATGTTGAGGTCGATGGCAACGATTGACCGGGCTTAGCGTAGTATTTTTTCTTCTTGAGATTATCGTTGAATATCTACTTCTCATCTTCAGTCACAATCCGAAAAAAACCTGCAAAAAACCTTTTTTCTATTGTCTTTGAATCAGCTGTTCGCAAATGAAAAAATCGCCTTTCAACGTCTCTCGGTTTCATAAGACACCTTCATAAAGCACCCAATTTCCTTATTTTTGAATCATTCCCATGGCTCTCAATCGTACAGAAACAGCTTGTTGAGTTACCCCCAATGATTCTGCAAGCTCCTCTTGTGTTTGACTCTGATCTTCTTCGAGTAATGTCTTTTCGAGTAATGCCTCTAATTCTTTGTCTTCGAATTTTTTTTGTCCAGAGTCTTCAACGCTGAAATCTCCATCCTTGAAACGTCGAAACCATTTCCTACATGATTTATTAGTTGGAACAGTGTCATCATAAACTTCGACAAGCATTCGATTTGGGCTTCAGCCGCACTTTTCTTCCAGTTAAAGCAGAAAATCAAACCTCCCGTAAATGCTGCTTGGTTAACACAAAATTCGACTTTCAAAGTAAAAATCAAGGTTGTATGAAACTCAAAGCGATATAAATTGAATATTATTAGCAGATGTTTACCTCTCTGAAACCGTCAAAATCAGCTGTCACTATGAACCATTCACAACAGCTGGAACCATCTTTAGACAAACGGACCGAATTTGTACTCCCAATACGTATATATGTACTCATACAACACAGAAGATTAAAGCAATATTGCTGCAATGTTACAATATTACAGATTGCAATGTAACATTGTAGAGATATTATAGAAATGTAAATTAACAATATGCTTGCAAAATGTCAGTAATATGCTTGTAATATTCCTCAAACATTGCAAAACTGTAATTCTTTAATTGTTACAATAATAATAAAAATATAAGTTTTGACAATATTTACGTAGTACAGTCTTTTAATTTAACAGCTATTTTTATGATATAATAATTAATATAATTCATTTTATATTTAAATAAAAAATTTATTGAGCTTTATTATTTGATGGCCATTTCATTAATTAAATGTTATATTTATAATATTTTAAATATGAAATCAAAAGATTATATAATATCGAATTTAGATACAATCAATGCATCATTATCGGATAAGATATGATAAGCAATTAAACTGCTAAAAACGATTTATTGAAATATTAATTATGTGATCGATGATGTATTTATGCCTAATGTGAACACAAGAATAAACCAGTGTCCGAACTTTATTGATAAATTTCATATCGTCATTTTTTTAATCGATTTCAATTCACTCGGAGTGATTTCGAATTAAAAAGAATCACTATGATTAATTTAATCCATGATTAACTTACCAAGCGACTATTATATTGGGTTGTCCGGAAAATTCGTGCCGTTGAAAAAAAATTGAAACGCAGAAAATTTAAATTTTAGTATACATTTATTAAATTATATAGGTTAGTCGGCACAAACTTTCCGGACAACCCAATATTAATGTGGATAATATTTGTAGTTTGTTCGGGGCACACACATACATGCTTTATCCTTACGAACAAATTTATCCCTCAGAATTAATACCATATTTATTGGAATATTTTATGGTTTTATCATAAAAAATTGCTTTGAAAAGCACATATCAGTGTGCTTTTCAAAGCTAGAAATGTAGAAAAATTGTAGAAAAATTTATAGAAAAATTAAAATTAGCGAGATATATGTATAGAAATAGTTTTCATTTTAGAGTCTTCGTAAAAAATTTATCCAAATACATTACATTGCAATAATGCTGGAACGTTTCGTTGCAATATAACAAAAAGCGGACATCTTAACTTTGTTGGAATTTTGCAACAATGATTCAGCAATGTTTCACAACTACCATGCAATATTACAATGTTTCAATGAAATCATTCTGCAATGTTTCTGCAATCTTTCTGTGCTGTATGGGTATATTGTATGTATGTATGTATTATATGCAAGAGACGATATATGTACAATATATGTACTGTGGAAAAATACAACGAAGAACATAAGCATTTTGATTTGCTATACTTACATCAACATTTTATATCTCACTTCTTCGCGGCATCAAAAGACATGATAACGCTCACTAAGGCAAGCGCAGCGATACTGCCGTGCCTCCTTTACGCAAACCGGTGAGTTGCGGAAGATCAAGATTATTGGATTTTAATAACGGCTGAATCGATCAATCATCATTATATATGCTTAATCGAGCTTGCTCTCGTTGTGTAACATGTGTTTTTTTTCTTCGTTATTAAAACACCTAGCAAACAGCGATTACACTGTTGGTCAGACTTATTGCAACGAGCTCATTGCAACGAGCTGTGTGAAAATGTATAGCAAAGATGATTAAATCGGTAAAATATCCTTTTGAAAAAGAAAGTGTGAGCAATTGTGCTGAGAACAAAACACTAGACCATAAACAGAATATTTACACCGTATCTCCAAACCTAGCAACAATCACAGATTTTTTTATATGACTGACTGACCGATCGATTGACTGACTGATTAATTGATTGGCTGATTGAATGCTTATAACTTTTACTATACTGTATATATTAGGAGTACAAATAAGTTTCCGTCGTTTACAAAAGACAGCCCCACTAATAAACTATAGTTAAAATTGTTTAATGTAAAACGACATATCGTAAGATTGGACATTCGACAATACCATAACCTTGAAATATTAGCGATTTTATATCAGCATCATATATTTTTTTTGTACAAAAATGTCGAGTTTTGAACCGAATAAGCGTCATTTGCGGGAACTTTTGATTTACTTCTTCAATTTGAAGAAATCTGCAGCTGAGGCTCATAGATTGCTTGTAGAAGCATATAGTGATGCCGCCTTAAGAGAAGTTGTCGTGAGTGGTTTCAAAAGTTTAAGAACAGTGAATTTGACGTCGAAGACAAAGAACATAGTGGAAGGCCGAAAGTGTACGAAGACGCGGAATTGGAAGCATTATTGGATGAAGATTCGTGCCAAACGCAAAAAGAACTTGCACTTACATTAGGAGTAACTCAACAAACAATTTCATATCGTTTG
>Ga0157364_1002851_pt1 | contig 16473 bp, 4 predicted proteins | sample AttsexASBM2_FD_111476 | JGI IMG/M metagenome (GOLD analysis project Ga0157364, IMG submission 111476) | Fungus gardens microbial communities from leaf cutter ant in Ribeirão Preto, State of São Paulo, Brazil - Atta sexdens ASBM2 | ecosystem: Host-associated > Fungi > Mycelium > Unclassified ...
AGAAAAATGTTTCAAATTTGTTATTTTACAAATAGTCATTTAAAAAGTTATAATAAATTAAAAGTGGGCGAAATATGCAAATAAATCTTAATTTATTTTCTATTAAATATTTATAAAATGTTACTTTATTTCTTTCAATTTTCTATAAGGATGGCTGTTCACGCAGTTATTTGGCTTAGGAGTTATTTAAACAAAGGAAAGGAGAAAGAATCTTTCATTTTCCGTTTTTCCGTTTTGCCTGCGTGTCTACAAGACAAGCTAAGGAGAAAATTGGGAAATTATCTCCCCCCTTTCTCCCGCCCCCCCGCGAATAGAAGAATAACAATGCCCCGTCCTGTGCCTAGCAACTGCAACCGACATGTACCGTTCAACAAAGACATCGTCCAAGGACATAAAGGATGAGGATTCAATAGCCTGTTTCAAGGCTACATTGCAAAGTAATTCTAAATCTAAGAATCGACTATGAATACCAGTCTTTGATTTGTGACTTTTTAAGACTGTATTTAAGCTCTGACTATAAATATCGGTCATAGGCCAGTATTCATAATTGGTTCATATTTTAAGACCGTCTTAAGTTATGTTTTAAGTTTGCGGCCCTCTGATTGGTTCGACTTTTTAAAACTGAAGACGGTCTTGAATATAAGATCTGGGGGCTTATTACTTTCTTTAGACAAAGTGAAAATTACAAAAATGAACAAATTCATTAGATGTTAATCAATGTAATTATAAATATTCTAGTAAATTCGGTCACTTTCATAATTTGTTCATCTCGTTTCAAGAACCGTAATAAGCCCTCTAATTATAAATACCGATCTTAATAGTATCTTACAATTAGACTATGTTCCAAAACTTCTTCGAGGAAAATTTTACTAGAAATATATAGTACATGTGACGTATACTATACATATAAAATAAAATCTTCCTTGGAGAGAAAATTTTAGTAGGACATTACTTAGGACATTACTTAAACGGCCTTAAATAAGAACGGATTAGGGCCCATATTTTGAATTCTCTTTTAAAAGCGTTTTTAAGCATGTTTAGTATCTGTAACATAACCAATATACTTAAAAGCGTCTTTATTGATAAAAGAGGATTCAGAATATGTAACTATGAAAACTGCTCTTTATAATAGCAAGCAAAACGAACAGACTTACCGAATTTCATCTAGAGATTGGCGAGTCAGTTGACCAATCATATAGTACAGAATTTCAAAATTTATTGAAGCTGATTGGAGCTTGTGTGTTTTGGAAAATTCTCGTTTGTGCAAAGCACGTGGATCTTCAAAATAATAGATATATACATACACCCATGATGTAAGTTCAGCATTTATAATATACGTACGTATAGTGATTCAAAAAGCTTTTTATGATACGGTGCAAATCGGAACGAATTTCGAAAAAAAATTATGGAAAATTACGCAAGGAAATGTTAGTTCTTTTGAAGTAAACAGTTAAAGGAAAAGAAAAAAGAGGAAAGAGGTTACAGACGAGTTATACAAAAAGCGAATTTTAATTAAATGCACGGAGTGATATAAAAATTATATGAATACTCTTGGTACAAATTTAGATGTATAACGAAAACTAAAATTTATAATTTTTATAATTAATATAAATTTCTTGTAAGTACATTGTTCATAATAAAAATAATGTATAAATATATCACAAAATAGTAGTAGCGAAACTCTATGAACATTCTTATTGAAATTCAATCTTCGATTTTTATTATAAAGTTATTTAATGTTTTTATTATAAAGTTATATAAAGGTATAAATTTTGATTGTTTCTCTTTTCTAGCTTCCACTGTACTGATGAATGGTCACGAGTACAAGATGAACTTGCCATTAGTATACTTTGATATGTCTGCGGATGATAAACCACTGGGACGAATTATAATGCAATTACGGACTGACGTTGTGCCAAAGACATCAGAAAATTTTCGTGCCTTATGTACAGGAGAGAAGGGTTATGGTTATAAAGGAAGCTATTTCCATCGTATAATTCCAAATTTCATGTGTCAAGGAGGTGATTTTACGAATCACAATGGTACAGGTGGAAAATCCATCTTTGGAGAAAAGTTTGAAGATGAGAATTTCGAACTCAAACATACTTCCTCAGGTACATTATCAATGGCAAATTCTGGCCCGAATACAAATGGCTCACAATTTTTTATTACTACCGTAAAAACGCCTTGGTTGGACAATAAACACGTTGTGTTTGGGAGTATTCTTGATGGAATGGATGTTGTAAGAAAAATTGAAAGTTATGGTTCATCGAGTGGGAAGACATATCAAAAGATTATGATAGCAGATTGTGGTCAATTCTCATAAGCATTAAATAAATAAGCAATAAAATAAAACATATAAAAATACATCATACAATACTTTTAGTTTTGTTTATAATTTTGAAACTTGCAGTTTTCTATTGCTTCATAAAAAAGTTGAGTAATGCTAGAATAATTCTGCTTAAATATGTGAGGATATTAGGAATTCTAAATCAAGTTGATGCATTTATTTAGTTTTTAGATACATAATGATATAAAGTATTTTATTTAAGTACAATATAATATTGTGATCCTTTTTTTAAGCATATATAATAAACAAGTATATTTTTTTGTGTAGTAAGATTATTTAGCTTTGCTTTATTCTTTTGTAATTTTGTTTATAACATGTGATTACTATGTTTAGGTTTGAAACTGATATTTTTTTTTTATTTTAAAGAAGATAATGAAGGATTTTATTATATATGTAGTAACTTGCGAACCGATTTGATGTATTATACATATAATTATGTACAACTGATTCGAAGAAGACAATCGATCGAGAATGATTTTTCAATATCTCAACGTAAACAAATATTCTATATATATTCTTGTTTGTGAATTTTTTAAAGAAATTCGCAGTAATGGGATTTTATCAATTTCGTGATTTAAATCTGTAAATAACTAAAAATTTTTTATATATTAGATATAAAAGCTAAATTTATATAAATCACTATTAATTATATTAACATTTGAAAAAATAAACAACTGTAAAAGATTATGATGCAATTTTTATGTGTAATTATAAGAATTATCATAATTATTCAGATACTAATACTTAATATATTCAGAGGTTTTTGTTTTATCATAAAACAAAAATTATACGAATGTATTAGGTAACAGTTCATTTTATGACGTACAAATTTATACAGATATCAACGAGTATAAATATCATTACTAATTACTTGTTAATGACACTGATATTATTACTACTCGATACATACTGGTAAATTAACAACGAAAAATGTGTTCAGTTCTACAACAGATGCGAATATCAAAAATATGGCATACATAACGAGACAGGCGATTCCAACTGTGCGACTTAATGTGAATTTGTTAATAAATAAAGCTCCGTATAGCATAATTAACGTTGAGAAGAGAGATACTGAGCTATAGACTAGCCCTTGAGAATTAATCTGAATATAATACTGTCCAGGTACTTTTGGTAATAGTGTAGCCTTAACAAACCATGGTAGTCCGAGACACAGTAAGACATCGAACACGTTCGACCCGATTGAATTACTTATCCCCATAGCTCCGTAACCTGGAAAATCATAATAATCTATATTTAACGTGTATATATATATATATTTTAAAGATAGAAAAAAATTCATGTTAAATGAATTCTTGCTTTGTTGCGATAACATTGTTATTTATTATTTAGAAATTTAATATTTGTACCTTGATTAGCAACGATAACGCTCGATACTGCTTCAGGTACACTCATTCCTGCTGCAAGGAATGTTAAACCCATAATGGAATCAGGAATTCTGAAGGCATCGCCTAAAATATAACATAAATAAAATAGAAGCAGGTACTATTGATTGTATTAAATATATAGTACTAGATTCTAAAAAAGTCTGAAAAATATGGAATGTTAAAGGATATTTTCAAACATAATCGAGATGTTATTTTGACATGATAACGTTAACATCATACAAAGTTTGATGTTTCAGCATTTTACAAAAATTTTTTTTTTTTTTGGCAATGTTAATAATCTTAGTAAGCAAAATGTTAGCAGATTTAAGTACAATTTTGTAGCAGATTAACATCATGTATTTTTGCTTTCTGCCAAGAGCTATTGACATTAGAGCTATTGACATAAAGCTGATAGATAATCTACTGTTAAATATAACTAACAGTAGATTATCTATCAGCAAAAAATGAAATTAATGATTTTACGATTATTTCAATGAAATATATCATTAATGCTAGATTCAGTTTGATATCAACGGTTAATTTATCTTGTATTTCTGTTATATTGCTAATGGCATTCTTCCAATAAAACTTCCAGCACTTTGCAAAATCTATTTTCGACGAACTTGGCTATCTAACAATAATAAGATGTTAAATACAAATTGATGGCACTCACCAATAATAGTGATGACCCATCCTATGATATAAGACGAAATCCCAATCCATATCACGCACATGATGAATGTAAAGGGATACCAAGATTTTAGCTTTTTTCTTCTACAATCGGGAATAGTAAGGAGTAATGCCACATTGATGGGCCAAGTAATAACCCACCATATCTTCTCGCATGTAGAGCTCGGCCAAGTTGTAATGTTGACGATATCATCTGAAAAGAGACAATATAAATATTTTATAACTATATCCAGATAACGCTAATAGTATGTAGCAGTTGCTAGAAATTCGATCATGATTCATTGACATTCGATGATTTTAGAGATAACTATATCCACTGATTTGGCAAAAATAAAGATTTGTAAGTCGAATTTGCTGACAAATTCAATTACGATTTTAAACTTTTAGAGCAGATTTTTATCCACTGTCTTGCCGAAAATAAAAATTGGAACTTAAATTGTAATTTATGTAAGAGAATAGTGGCAGAAGTATAAACAAAGCTTCTATAAGACAAAAATTAAGATAATATAAAGGAGAAGTTTATAAAGGAGAAATATAAAGGAGAAGTTTTTTTTACGTTTTGTTGGTCTCAATTTTCATCTCAGAAACTTCGTTTACGCTTCTATCACACTCTTCTCCTAGATTCGACTTAACGCTTCGATTTTTATTTTCGCAAGGATGTGTCCTCTTTAAGCTTGATTTCTGCCATTACGACTTGCCATAACAACAGAAATGTAGCAGGAATAGAGCATACCTTGCTATCACGATGTCATAATGCAGAGCCTGCTTGTTTTCTGATACATTTCTACCGATATTAAAAAAACAGCAGACTGTGCTTGGCTGTTGCTGGAGTTCTACTAACATAATATGTAATACACAGATTGCAATACATGCTTTTGGCAAGTTTGGCTATTTGGGATAGTTACATGTCACATCATTGACTAATACGAGTCTTTCAATGTTGGAATTCCTAATTTGGAATTTCTTATCATAGTACAATATTATTATTTCTACAACAGAATCTTATTTGTTGCACGCACAATTGCATCCCAGACTCATACTAGCCATTGATTTTTAACTACCTAAATAATAAATTTATTCAGATAAGTATTTTATATTACAAAAATGATTCTATTTAAAATGATGCTATCAAGTAAGAGCTATACTGTATTAACGTGCATGCGTATTTTCGGATGAATTTAGCCGACACTATTATTTCTTAAATAATTTCCTTAAAGAAATCGTTTGTATTTTGTATGAACTTTTAAAGTATATCTAATTAATAAAATTTGACAGTTATCCAGATAATTTTAATTAATTATTTTTGCATTATGCAAAGACGTTAATAAATTAAATAAAGCTTTGCTGTTTAAAACCATTTGTATTTTACATGAAAAGTTTTGAAGAAAATATTTGATAATCGTTTAATTAATTTATATATTTAATTAGTTTATATTAAAAATATTTGATGGTTATTTAATTAATTTATATATTTTAACTACATAAACTATTATATCGGCTTTAAGTTCATTCGAATTATACATGTATGTATATATATGTGCGTTTTAAAGGAAAAGGAAAGATACACTGCATTAAGATTGTACAAAGACACTGCAATACATAAAGTGCAGATTACACTTAAATATTATAACACCCGTGTTATGTGTGTGCTCTATATGTGTGAGACATACCTGACTCATCCTGGTCACTCGAACTAAATCCAGATATCTCCGTTTCTTTGACGAGATCTATTTATTTTAAAATGAAATAGATAATCAAGTATGAGATTATATTTTTTACGAATAATTATCGTATACGATCGCAATTCCTGCAGAGATATGTGGATTAAAAAGGATCGACAAGGAGCGTAACTTCCAAGAATTTGCTATTTTTAATATTTATTTTTGTTTTAAATTGATATGCATTAAAAATCGTGAATTAAGACCGTGGTCAGAGTCTCGCCACAAATGCTTTGAAGAGTTTGATTGACTAATCAGAAGAAAGAATTTTACAAATTAACCAATCAAAAAACGCTTTAAAGCGTTTGTAGCATCGCGTTGATCGTACTCTAATAATGCAATTGCTGGAAGAAAGAAAGAAAAGTTCATTTTAACAAAAATAGGAAGGAATTTAAAAGCATTGTCTTCTAAAGATTGAAAGTTTATAATATTCAAAATAATAATTAAATTATATCAATTCCTTTTAATTCACTTATTTTTGCAGAGGCGATAATAATAAATTATATTGTAGCGATCTTACGATTCGGCAGGAGCGGACTCTGCTCGCAAATATTTCTGTATTTTTTTCTCTTAGCAGTTATTCGTTTTAAGAAATTGTTGATGCGACGATTGAAACACATTGCTGAAAAAGCATTCTAATTATTGTGACATTCTATTACAAATAATTTTAGCAAAATATTGTTTGCGCTTTAGAATATTAAGTGTCCAAACAACCTCGCCCGTAGAACACCAATTAATAGTAACACGATGTCAATGTTATAATTTCCTACTCAACAATCATATAACTGTTGTGTACAGCTTGTGTTATATTACATTTGTGTTGTTGAGAGGAAAATTTATATTGATATAATATTTTAATGTAATATTTTTTGTTCTATTCTGCGGGCGTGTTATTTTTAAAGGACCGCATTAATTTATCTCAAAGAAAATAAGAAAGTCAAAATAATTTATTATATTGATCGAATCATGACAAAAAAATAACATAAATTCCAAAATTGGTCAATGTGACGCCAAATTGATATTATTTTAACTTTATTATTCTTCTTAGGATAAAAATTGAAAATGAGTTTATTTTCACGTTGTAGTTTATAATGTGGAAAACATAAAATATAATACACAAAAAGCTCAATAATGATAATTTTTGGATCTTAATATATTAAAGATGCGTAAAATAAAGCACCTTTAAAAGCTGCTCAAGAACTATCCATTATTGAGTCTTATGACTATTATATTTTTTATTCATGTATGAAAACGAATTCATTTTATTGGGATGCAATTTTCTATGTAATTAGCTGCAAGATCCTTTGCAGCATGAGCGATTGTTTTAGTAAGCGAAATAATTTTTTAATACTTCCTAATTCGATTCGTTTTATTTATTGATATATCACCTAATATATATAGAACGTAACAAATGACGAGGATGAGTGCCTCGTACCACTCGATACGTCCATCCCATAGAGTCAGGATTAAGAGAAGAACTGTGAAAGCATATGCTAGTGTATCGCGCGATATGGGCCACCACTCCAAGTGCAGTATCTACGAATGTGATAATCATATATGATAAGGAGAGTCGAACGCATGAGAGAATCCCTAAATTAAATCGCGTGAATTTTACCTCGTTAGCAAATATCGCGCAGCATGCGGGTACAGCCAGTATGTTGAACACCGCCGAACCGACAATGGTGCCAACTCCCAAGTCACCCTCTGTAATGAAGGTGCCGATGACGTTGATGAACAATTCTGGACTTGAACTCGCGGCCGCCATTACGGTCGCGCCAGCCACATCCTCGGTAACATTGAGTTCTGTTGTGAGATATTTTACATTCGTGCATGTTTATGAAAAAAAAGTAGTATAATAAACATAATACATAACATAATACACCAAACTGCAAACGTCTTACGCTCGTCACAGCGAAACGAGAGAGAGAGCCGCAGTGAGGTCATATTAAAGTCGCAAGAAAATGAATGGATATTTCCGAACAATTCTCTCTTGTACTCACTCTCGCAAATTTTCTTAATAGAAGGAACGAAATAGTCGTCGCAGACAATGGCAAGTAATAAAAACAGATAAATAGCGATGACGAAGTGGATTATTATGAATCCTGCCTGTCTTTGCTGTCGTGTAAGACCATCAGGTGGGAACTCTTTGATCGCTGGTGGCGTGCAGTTAAAACTGTCGTTTCCAGGTTGCTCGAACTCGCTCACCTGTAGCAATCTACGTCCTCCTGAAACACGAAAAAGGACATCGTGATGTGAACAAAAGTATTAAAAAAAAATAGAAAAAATCGTTTTTTGTTCACACAATGGCCAAATCCCCATCGGTTCTTCTTTCGTTCCGACATCGCGGACACTCAGTACGAGGTTGCCACCTTTTGATTAATGTTCTGCTGGAGATCATATCTCTATCTTGTCGCAGATTCGATTGTCATTATTAAAATTGTTACTTTATTGTAGTGCTTTCTTTAAACAAAGATCATCAAATCTGACCCTTCTATCGAATATTTCTGTTTGAAATCGGAAGACAGTCGATGCGCGCATAAACTTAAAATAATTCTCCCTTTATTTGTGTTCGAACATTTCTCGATTTATTTCATATTGCTTAAAATAAAGATTTCATCATTAAAATTTAGAACGGTTATTCGTTCAAAAATCTGGCTGAAAACCGGAGAGATGGCAACCGTGATGTTCAGACAGAAAGCGGAGAAAAAAAAATATATTTTATGTACTCACGCCAGTCCGTTGCATAGCCGACATTTGTCGTATTGTCAGATAACAGTCCCATTATATTGATGTAAAAAAAGTACATAGTTGGTATAGTAATAATGAAAAGTATCCGGTATCCGACCGTCTGTCTGCGCCTCCATACCATCCTTTGTTATGTAAGAACGTGCGTAAAATGCTGGTCCTTCTCAGATAATACACGTGAAATATATACGTAAGAAACGAGACACGATGAGGATCTGGACGGCGTAAGTGGCTACCTGTCGTTTATCCGATACATACAGTTCGACTACACACTTATATTTTTCGTCCATCGAAGATTTATCACGACTTATAACGACGCTGATAAGATACTGTTTAAGGCAATTGCGTTCGATTAAAAGACGACAGGAAAGTTTTTGCTCCGTCCTGTGATTTCTACGTCCGTCTCTTTAGACATAAGTCTCTATCGATTTATACGACGCTCGTACATACGCTGATCTTATCTTTAACGAAAATTACTTCACGTTTCGCGTCAGTAATACAACCTTGTCAACTTGTTCAACGGAGAGCATCTTTTTATATATATATATATATATATATATATATATATATATATATATATACACATTATTTTATATACATTATACTTTTAATTAATCACAGCGGATATCATATAAAGTTTGACAGTGCGAAATTTATTTATAATTTAATTCGAATTTACTGTAGATTTCGTAAGATAATACTACGTGAACAAGTTCCGATATCTTCAAAGTCAAATAAAATCGTGCACGAGTTTCAATTTATTGTAGCATTTTTGTCTTTTTTTTTCTCGATATGTGAAAAATAATGTCGTGCAATTCTTCTAATCACACATATCAACTCTCTTTATTTGCGTGAGGCGCCGTTTTTTATCGTATTATACAACAAATATTATATCGAATGATTTGAACGAAGAGGAAATACATTTTCACATTTCTATTTTGCAATAAAAATCGTAATATTCAAAGTACATTCCACGAGATCACGTTTTTTACGAAATATTTTGAATTAGGTATGTACAATAGGTTTTATATAATAATTTAATTATTATATACCACGCGCAGAGACATAAAACGCTGGTACTCAGGGATGATATTAACTCATACAGGGACTATAAGGGTACTATAAGGCTTTGAAACATATTGCGTCACATTCACTGTTTGCAAATTTTTATTATTATTATTACGTTAGAAATTCAAAAGTAATACTTCAAAATACAACACATATGTTAATGAGGTTTGAATACTGAAAAAAATGTTTAAAAAATCATTTTTAACATAATAAATTAAGTTTCTAACATTATAATAATAATTATAATTATAATTACAATAATAAAAATTTGTAAACAGTGAATATGAAACAATATTTCAAAGTCCTACAGTCCTATAGTGTCCTGTATGAGTTACGGCTAATAAATATGATCTAAATACACATGAAACAAAAAGAGTGGAGGTAACGATAGGCAAAATCGATCGAAATGCAGCTGCAAGCTTCTCTCTGATATAATACATTTTATAAAACTAAAGCTGCGAATATAAGAAAAACTACAGAAGAGATGTAAAATATTTTTGCGAATAACAATAAAATTCGTTATTAACGAAAATGCAAAGTATCATTTAGTTTGTAATTATTTCAGTTATTAATTTTATCAAAACAGATTTTGTCGATTAAGAATATATGGATCTTATGATATTACTCACATAATGATAATAAAATGATACTAAACCTACAATAAACAATTCCTAAAACAAATGTTTACGTTATTATCATGAATCGATATCACATGTCTCGATATTAGTTTAGATTACATCCAACTATGGAAACGACTATTGATAGGCTGACTATTTAAGATTTTTTTAAGTTCAGATAAGCTTCAGACGAATTTTCACAAGAGCTTATAATAATTGATTTTAATAATAATTGATAAATTTTAGAACTTTAAGCTATTATTCAACAGGTAATATTTTACAAGACTTTTTGTCTTCCTTTTTCTATTATCTTTTTAGCTTATCTTTTTTAGCTAGATTAGTATTAGTATCATAAATTTTCCATTGATATCCATAGAATATTTCAGAAAAATTATTATTTGAAACCTAATTTTTAAAACGTAATAATTTTATCATTTGATTGTTACAAAAAAATATCCGGTAATAAAGACGTAGAATTTTATTCTCATATAGTTTATTAAAATTCAAAACGTGAAATTCATTAATACGATTAAATTTTATAACTTGTTAAATAAAAAAATGAATATTAAAATCGTTACACGTAATGAGCATGCAAGTCGGTCAGATAATTGTGAAAGCTTAATTGCGAAATATATGAGTTTGAAGAGCCAGACATTCCAGTTAAAAATAACGCAATTAAATTATAGCTTCGCAATGTTAATTCTAATGTAGATGCACCGATGCTTACGTATTAAATCAACGCAAATAGCACGGATTTGGTGCGTCTGTACTAGGCGAATTATACACGTGAGTGTATAATAGTGTATAATACCTAAGCTCTCGAAAGATTCTTGAATTCGAATCCTTCACACAACTAGATTTAACTTCTTAGGGAGACTTAGAGAAGCGATGCTGCTTTGTGTTTATTTATTACTAATTAAAAGTTTACCTTATTAGAATATTAGAATAATAATAAAAATTATAACATTCGATTAAGGTTCTTATTAAAGATACCATATAGTGACATATTTTGTAGAAAATTTTCGGCATTTAAAAGATTACCTTCTTTAGTCTTTGACACTAACTATAACATCATGTTATGTTATAATTTTGCACTCAACAATATAAAATGTAATATAACATAGTACGAGAATTATTCAGGATGTCTCTTACCGTGACAATCGTTAATGGCAGATTCCAGAGATCATTTTAAGACGAAAATTCTAAATCTGTCGAGACTAGTTTTTAAATGAAGATTCAAAGATAATTAATTGAATCATCCGAAATTCGTGCGCTTGATTATTTAAAAACTAAAGCCTCGACATTAAAAATTTGCGTTTCGAAATAATCTTAAGAATTATCATTAATGGTTATTATGGTAAGTCTGGATTATTCTTGTATTATTGCAGTGTCAACATACAAAAATGTTTTTAAAATATTTATTTTTCGTTAATTATACAATTCATTGTATATAAAAATAATATTTATTAAATGCTTATTAAGCATTTATTTTACCTTAATTATTCATATGAAATAATAATATAATGGAACATTTACTTAACATTTATATTCACATTAATATGTTATAGTACATTTAATATTCATATTAATTATTTATTTGTAACAATGTGATTTGGAGAAAACATTTATTTAATATTTATTTAATTTCAATTTAATATTTACATTTATTAAAATTCAATTTACAATAATAATTTGAAAAAACACTTATTTAATACTTATTCAACATTAATTTGATATTTATTTTATATTTATTTAAAATGTAACCTTAAAAACATTTATTTGACATTTATTATTTAATCAATTAATTTAATATTTGTTATTGCCATGAGTAATGTGTTACATTACTCATTGCAATAATAGTTTGAAAAAGCATTCATTTAACATTTATTCAAATGGTATTGAAATTTTGAAATATCTTAAAGACGAACTTAAAATTGGATTCCAAGTAATGTATTTAAATAATTATCGTACTTTACAGTAGATAATGCTTCTTAAAATATCTTTAAAAACATTATTTGCTAATTAAATTGCTATTAAAATAATTTTCAAACAGAAGAAAAAGGTTTTTTCAAATGTTAAAATAAATGTTTTTTAGAAAAGGTGACTCAATTACTTAAAAAACATTTTTAAAAATGTGTTTTCTACGTAATTTTAAAAACACTTTTAAAAACATTTTTGCTGACTGTTAGTAAACGTTTTTTTAAACGTTAAAGAAATGTTGTTTAAATATTAAAATATTAAATATTAAATGTTAAATATTAAAATAAATATTTTTTTTAATGAAAAAGGAGTAACTCAATTCATTTTTAACATTTTTAAAAATATTTTTTAAATATTTTCAAAAATGTTTTTAAAATATTTTTAAATCATTATTTGTTAACTAGAATATGTTATAGTACATTTATATTATTGAGTGCGAAATAAAAATGTTGATGTTACGTTATTTTTAGTTTATGTCAAATGGAAATTTGACTTAAATCTTTTATAAAATACATATGTCATTATTTATATATAGTGTTTTTTATAGAGATCTTAATCAAATGTTACAATTTTTATTATTCTGATATTCTAATAAGATAAATTTCTAATTAGTAATAAACACAAAATAAAATCGCTCTTGTCTCTAAGTTTCCCCTAAGAACTTAAATCTAGTTTGAGGACTCGAGCTCGAGAGCTTAGGTTGTATTATACACTCACGTGTGTAATTCGTCTGGTGCAGACGCACTAAATCACCTAAATCATGTTATCTGTATTGATTTAAAACATAAGTCTCTGGCATCTACATCGATGCGTCTGCATTAGAATTAACATTACACGCGCGATACTACAATACTTTTTTAATTGCATTATTTTTAATATTGGTAAGTATTCTCTGATCAAATCGGAAGAGTCCGTGAATTGCAACAGTACTCAATTGTTCTAAAATTATATTCTTCCGTATGATGTATTAATTTATCAGCAATCATGAAAAGATACATATGGATTCCAAGAACAAGATATTAGTTTATTGTTACTGAAGTTGCTTCATTCTATGTCTCTTCATTTCGGCGTCGTTCTCGCAAATTTGTACAAACGACCTCAACAAAGTGCATACGACAAAGTGTGCTTGCAAAATTACATCAAGAGAAATACGATATATTTTCCTTCCGGTCCATTATGTCGTGATTACTCGAAAGTGACGGATGCGTATCGCAAATTTCGGAAGCTTCGTTGGCTTGTGGCTGGAACTTACATGCGGCACGATCCAGCAACAGGCGCTACGCGCGAGAGAAGAGCCAGAGGGAGGGGCGATTCCAACAAACGATGTCGGACTTCGGAGTAGATGTTAATGTAGTATGTGTGTGACAACGGGATTGACAACATGGATACGACTGACCTAGGAGGAGGTGTGTTTGAATCTTATTTTCGATAATATCGCACCGGAGAAGATCGCGACGTGTTGAAACAGTTTCGCACATGATGCGAGGATGGTGTTGACCCGCGCATCCGGGGGAAATCGGGAGAGAAACGACGTGGACCGACGAGACATGAAAAAAATTTTAGAGAAACAGGAAATGGGAGACGGGTGGCGAACACACGGATGCATTTGGTGTGCTTTTTCACCTCGTTTCTTCTCCTCCATTTTCGCTTTTTTCCTCTTTTGGTGCTCTCCGCGCTTCGCCGCGAATGCGAGAATTGTCGCACTGTGAAAACGGGGAATGTGCGGAAATCACATAGGCTAGGATGTTCTCTGCCTCTGGATGTTCTCTGTGTCGATCCATCCCACGATAAATGATGAGCGAGAAAACCCGTGGCCGTTTTGGTGAAGAAAGTGCTCAGTTAAAAATACATACAAATGCAATCCCCTTATTGTATTCGCGATATTCGTGACATTATACGAAGTCAATAATAAATACCTCAAGTATACATTTTTTCATTTTGTCATTCTCTTTGATTTTCTTCATTTTCTGCATCTGTCAAATTTAACCACTTAAACCAAATTTAACCTTTCTCGCTTTGTTTTTTTTCTCTTTGACTGTACATTCGATCATAGTGCTTGCAGGTTCTATGATTAAACTTGAAGATCTCTTTCCATTTTTGTTTCATTTAATTTTTATTTTTTCTTCATTTTAACTTTAATTTCAGCAATATTCTCAAAAAAAATTTATTCTTTGCTTTCTTTCCTTTTCCCTTTATTTCTAGAATTACTAAATAACTAGATGACATTGCACTTTCATGAATAACAGATCATTGAATGCTTATGTCTCATAAATACACGTTTGTTTATAGTTCATATATTAAAGAGAATTATTCATTCAAATATCATTTAAATTTGCAAACTCAAAAATTCATTAAAGTGTAGTCTCAAATGTATTTATGAAGTGTTCCATGTGAGTAGATGCAAATAATTTCTATGTACATTTCGCTATATGTGGATGCAGATATATTTTTATTTTATTTACGGATGAAATATTGCTTGTGTGTATATATTGCTTCTTGTATATTTGATTATATTATATGGCACTCTTTTGTTTATATTGTTTATGCACGAAAATAAATCACCAACTATGCATGTATTCATACAAAAATTGATTTATTACCTAATTTAAAAATTGTAAATAAATATTGACTACTTAAAAACTGTGGAATAATTAATCAACTTTCATTGAGTTCTTTTACAAATCTTTTCAAAAATGACGGGAGACATGTCATAGGAAGATAAATTATTTTGTGGAAGATAAATTATTCAACACGTGTGAACTGCGCAAGTAGTGTATATTTTATTCATATTAACATACACATACATACACAATTCAGCAAAATTAAAATAATTTTTATCACCAATAAACGCTTCGAATTAACTCGACGACCACTATATAATACGATCCACTATCAAACATACAATAATTAGATTATTCTCTTTTCCAATAAGATGTCAATAAACACATTCTGGTTATGTAAAATGCAAAAATAAGTTTTCAGCGAATTGTCAAAAATATTTTTATTATAAATGTATCTGTTATATTCGAGCAAATCGATCAGAATTAATTAAGTTATTTAAACGTCCAAAAGTAGTTAAAAAACTTATGAATTTTCTGAAAATATTTCCCAAAATATTTTTTAAATTATTCACAAAAGTTGTAAGCCTATTAATGACATATTAACATTGACAATGTAAAAATTTATCTCTGCACTGTATTTTTTAGATAAAATATTCGCTTACATTAATCTTTAATAAAAACAATATTCGCAAAAGTATATAATTAATGTATTAATTGTGTACATAATTAACGCTACAGTCCAGCGAAAAAGTTTTGAGCCGAGAACGCTGGAAAGCTTTAGACAGCTTAAAGCAACTCATTAAGCATCATTAAATAGAATTAATGAATTAATGAATTAATAAAAACGCTCATCATCCTAACATTCTTTGTCATTTACTTATCTAGTATAATTCACTCGCAACATCCAATTAACACATAAATCGAACAGCTCATAGCCACATTCTTTGAAAAAAAAAAAAATACCTTTTTATTTTTTTAGTCAAAAAAAGGATATTTACTCAAGAATCAACTCTTTTTTGTGTTCTAATATTTATTGTAAATGGGCAATTAAGAAAACTAATCAATATTTTGAATAATTGATTATATACAAATGAGATTTGTTATTTCTAACGGATATTTTTTTCATAAAAGCATATTGGAATAATTTATAAGAGATATTTTTTACGAAAGTATATTTGGGATAAAAAATTATAGATTAATTATAGATTAATTATCAATCATAATTACATTAATTATGGGAATTAGTAACACTATACTTGATGTCGATCAGAGATCATTTAACGCTGCTTAATTTGATTACAATGACAACATTTATAAGTTAATAAAAGTGTGTGCATTCTTTCAATCAATTTAAATGAT